>Ga0256839_1001742_pt1 | contig 25717 bp, 23 predicted proteins | sample 354166metaG_FD_185968 | JGI IMG/M metagenome (GOLD analysis project Ga0256839, IMG submission 185968) | Hydrothermal vent microbial communities from Mid Atlantic Ridge, Atlantic Ocean - 354-166 | ecosystem: Environmental > Aquatic > Marine > Hydrothermal vents | place: Atlantic Ocean: Mid... | reverse complement strand
TAGCCATTTATCCCACTTTATTAATAAGGGGGGTAATAGTAAAAAGTCAATAATCAAAGCAATTGCTATAACAATTGCGGTTAATAGCCCCATGCCTGAATTTAATTTGAATGATGATGTTGCCAACACTAAGAAACCAGCCACGAGCGCCACTGAGGTTACCCACAAAGCAACTCCCACCGTTGAGAAAGCATAACGTACTGCATCTTCAGCATCCAACCCCTGCTCTCGTCTTGCTCGTAAGTATTTACTCAAAAAATGAATAGTATCGTCCACCACAATTCCGAGCGTCATCGCCGTAACAACAGATAGCGCCATGCCAATCTCACCATCAATCAACGACCATACCCCAAACGCCATCCCTGCTGGTACAAGGTTGGGAATTAAGCTTAACAAACCATAACGCCACGAACCTAATGCAAATATTAAAATCAACGATATCAACACCAGTGCAATCGTTGTACCACTCAACATACTGATGATGTTTTTCATACCGATGTGTGCAAACATCACTGTTGGACTCACGCCTACAGCTCTTAGCTCAGGAATATTCGCCACCATCCAATCATCAAAGCGTTTTTCAACGATCAATACTTCTTTAGTAGACATTGTCTTCATCGTCACTGTAATACGGGTACTTTTCTTATCTATATCAATTTGGTTATTCAGATCTAAACCAAATGGTAATGACATTTCATAAAGTAATAAATACTGTGCCGCAAGTTCTCGTGAATCAGGTAGCTTATAAAATTCTTCCTGATCTCCATGCATATTTTTATTCAAACGAGTGAATGTATCCGTAACCGTATTTACATGAATAACCTCTGGTTGGGTCATCATCCAGTCGGTGAATCTCTTTATATCTGCAAGCACCTGTGGATTAGAAATATCGCCTGAATTCTTCGTTTCAATCGAGTACTCAATATTATAAATACCCGTTAAATTCTCCGTAATAAAGTCTGTATCTGTGCGAAACTCAATACGTTCATCAAAGTAATGTACAAAAACATCGTTAAGTTCGTTCCTAGGAATTAACGCAATCAAGACAATTGCAATGCTCGCCATTACCATTAACAACATCTTCTGCTTACGAATAACCCATTCTGCAAAATTAGACATGATTTTTAATGTTTTAGTCTCACGTTGTTTAACACGCACAGGGAGAATCGTTGCCAAAGCAGGTAATAAAAATATTGAAAAGAAAAAGGCTGACATAACACCGATTGCTGCCACATTTCCTAAATCACGAAACGGTGGCGCATCGCTTGTATTTAGAGATAAAAAACCTATTGCCGTCGTTAATGATGTAAGAAAAACGGGCATAAAATTGATACGTAAGCTCTCACGCATAGCAACTTTTTTATCACTCCCCTTTTGCATCTCAGAAATCCATGTCGATAAAATATGGACACAATCAGCCACAGCTAATGTCATTATAATCACTGGGGCTGACATTACAGGTGATGATAATTCAATTCCCAACCAGCCTGCTATACCGAACGAAGATGCAACTGAGAATATAATCACAATTAATGTGGAGATTGTTCCACTGATACTGCGTAATAAAAAGAAAACCGTAATGAGAATTAGCAATAATGCCAGTGGTAATAAATGCGACATATCGTAAATTGTTGCTTCACCAAAGGCATTATTCATCATCACTATGCCAGACAAATAAACTGTAATTTCGGGATATGTTTTGTTGATGTAATCCTTTAGGGCGCGTACCGAAACTACAACCTCTGTTACTTGCTTTGTAGGGTCTGCTAGCTTTTCTGTCTCTTTCCCATCTGCATCTACAACCATAATTTTCTTAGGAAATTCCATAGTCATATTAATAGCGGTGACATGAGATTTTTCTGAAATTAATCGATGTAGTAACAGTGGTTCATTTAAAGTGATCGCTTCAATTTTCCCTAATTCAGCATCCGTTAAATTAGCAGCATCTTCATATAAATTAGCCACAGCCATATCGTCTTCGATTGACTCAGTATGTTGGTAGTTTGAAAGTGAATCCACTCTCATCGAATAAGGAGTAGCCCATGCGCGTTCCGTAATATCTTCAATTGCGGCTAAGGTTTTTCGCGTAAACACCTTTCCATCTTTTGGTGATAACACTAATAAAACATTGTCGTTCTTCGTGTAAGTGTTTTGTAAATTCTCGAAAGCTTGAAGACGTGGGTCATCCTCATTAAAGAAGATTCGATAATCGTTATTAAAAAATAGATTTTTCGCCCCCATACCCGCTAGCATTACGAGTAAAATGATTGATATTAAAAACAACCAGCGAAACTTAACAACAAAACTTGCATACTTTTCAATCATTATTAATACTCTTTTTTGACTCTATAAATTATTATAATGGCCTAAGTAATTCTAACTGTTCTACCAAGCCCTGACCACAAATCATCAAAGTTTCTAAACTTTGAGAGCTCTTCGCAAGCCCAAGACAACCTTCGAGTGTTGCTACAAAAAGCACACCCAATTGTTTTGAATCTGCATCAGTTCTTAAATTTCCTGCCGTTTTACCACGTTCGCAAGCCTCTTCAATTGCTAGCTGCCATTCTTTATATACCGCTGTGATACGTTGTTTAAACCCCTCATCAATGGGAGTCATTTCTTGTGCTAAATTATTGAGAGGACAACCAAGACGTACATCTTCTTCTGTCATCTGATCACCAGACTGCATTAAAATTTCTTGAATGACAGTAATAGGATCATCTGTTTCTTTTAATGGATCAATCCAATTTGCTTTTATCGTTGTATAAATAACTTCATCAACAACTGCATAACCCAACTCTAATTTATTTTTAAAGTGATGGTAAAGTGCACCCTTCGTAGTTTCTGTATTTTTAAGAATATTACTAAGGCTGGCAGCCTGAAAGCCTCGATGATAAATTTCATCAAAAGCCGCCATAAGAATTTTCCCACGTGTTTCAGAGCTTTTATCAAGCATGGAAGACCCATTACAATGCTCGCATGACCAGATGTGCCACCATTGCTTGGGTTTATCGCTAAAGTAAGATGATTGAGACATAGCGACTTTATACATACATACCGGTCGGTATGCAATTATATTTTTGTATTATTTACTTCTTCTCGCCTACATATAACTTATTATCTTGGTAATAACTAGGTGGGGATTTTAGCTTAAACCCTTGTTCTTCATTACCTTTTTGTCTTCCTAAAAAGTCAAACCGTGTACCGGTGCAAATATCTTTAAATCCATTCGCCTCTTTAAAAAGCGGGCAGTTACCAGAGTCACCAACATTGATATAAGTAAAATATTTATTATTTTCAAGTCGTAAAACACTGACCTGTTTTCCATTCCACTGTATTTTCCTTATATCTCCTTTCACCATCCCATTCACATCAAGTTCTACAACCGACAAAGAGGTTTGAAGAGGGATTTCATCATGTGATTTTGTAAAGAGAGAACGGAAAAAAACAAGAGTAAGCACCACTAACAAAAGCAGGAATAACAGCTTTAAAACTACTCGATAAATTAAACGCTTATCCATATCTTTTATCCAAAAACCTGAAAGAGATAACATTATAGTTGTAGCAATTTTCTTGTCACTCTTTTAGGGAGTTCCAAACAATTTAGATATAATCTATAAGCCCGTAGAATATCATCCTCATTATTGCACTTTATGTGAAGGCATTAAGCATTCCCTTCAAAGTGCGCCTAGGATATGATGCCCAACAAAATCAAAAGATACCCAGATATTCCTTTCTTGAAAATACGATTATTTACTATGAACCAAACTGACAAATCACGTAAAATTCTTATTACTAGCGCGCTTCCCTATGCCAATGGCCCCATTCATTTAGGCCACATGGTAGAATATATTCAAACTGATATATGGGCTCGTTTTCAACGTTTGCGTGGCAACTCTTGTATCTATGTTTGTGCAGATGATGCTCACGGCACACCGATAATGCTACGCGCACAACAAGAAGAAATCACACCGCAAGAATTGATCGATAATATGAAAGTGGAGCATGAGCGTGATTTTTCTGATTTTCATGTGGCATTTGATAATTTTCATTCCACACACTCTGATGAAAATAGGAATTTTTCTGAGCAAATATATTTATCAGCAAAAAACAAAGGCAATATTAGCACTAAGGTCGTCAAACAAGCTTACGACCCTGAAGCCAATATGTTTCTACCTGATCGCTTTGTAAAAGGCGAATGCCCTAAATGTGGCACAGCAGATCAATACGGTGATAATTGTGAAGCGTGCGGGGCGACCTACTCTACCACTGAATTAAAGAACCCATATTCTGTCGTATCTGGTGCAACTCCCATTGAGAAAGATAGCGAGCATTACTTCTTTAAGGTCAGCGATTACAGTGACTTTTTGAAAGAATGGGTTAACGGCGGCTCAGTACAAAAAGAAATCGCCAACAAAATGAATGAGTGGCTAGATGGCGGCTTGAATGATTGGGATATTTCGCGTGATGCCCCTTATTGGGGTTTCAAAATACCTGGCACTGAAGATAAATACTTTTACGTGTGGTTAGATGCACCTATCGGCTACATCGCATCATTTAAGAACTATTGCGATAAAACAGGCACGGACTTTGATGAATATTGGAAAGCTGATTCAGAAACTGAGTTGTATCACTTTATTGGTAAAGACATCGCCTACTTCCATACCCTATTTTGGCCAGCTGTTTTAAAGTCTGGAAATTTCAGAATTCCTACCGCTGTTTTTTGTCATGGCTTCTTAAATGTGAATGGCCAAAAAATGTCAAAATCTCGTGGTACCTTTATCCAAGCACGCGTTTTTTCTGATCACTTGCCGACTGAGCCTTTGCGTTATTATTATGCCGCAAAACTTAGCAATACCGTTGATGATATTGATTTAAATCTGCAAGATTTTCAACAACGTATTAATAGTGACTTAGTTGGTAAAGTTGTCAATATTGCCTCACGTTGTGCTGGTTTTATCAGTAAAAAGTTTGATGGGAAATTATCAGCATCAATGGCTGATGAAGCTCTTTACAAACAATTTACCGATGCAAGTGAGTCTATCGCACAAGCTTATGAAGACCGCCGTTACAGTAAAGCCATGCGAGAGATCATGGCACTTGCAGATTTAGCTAACCAATACGTTGATGAAAAACAGCCTTGGGTATTAGCCAAAGATGAACATCGCCAGCAAGAAGTGCAAGATATATGCTCTCAGGGCATTAATATGTTCCGTGCCATTATTACCTTCCTTAAACCTGTATTACCTGAGCTTGCAAAAAAATCAGAAGCATTTTTAAATGCTGGTGAATTGCAGTGGGATAGTGTTTCATCACCCCTGTTTGGTACTGAAATCAATAAATTTAAAGCCTTAATGACACGTATCGAAGAAGATAAAGTCATCGCCATGCTTGAAGTAAATAAAGTAGAGCTTGCAGCAGCTGCCGTATTACAAGCTAAAACAAGTACGGCTGATACTGACCAAGACTCTCAGTCAAACTCCCAATTAGAAAATGACCCAATCAGCCCAACCATTGACTATGATGATTTCGCTAAAATTGATTTGCGCGTAGTTAAAATAATTAAAGCCGAACACGTAAAAGGGGCTGATAAATTATTACAACTCACACTCGATTTAGGCGATGAGCAACGTAATGTATTCGCAGGCATAAAATCAGCCTACAAACCTGAAGAACTTGAAGGCAAAATGACTGTAATGGTTGCCAACTTAGCTCCGCGTAAAATGCGCTTTGGAATATCTGAAGGCATGGTGCTTGCTGCAGGTCCTGGCGGTGAAGATCTTTATGTGCTTAATCCAGACGATGGCGCTGAAATTGGTATGAGAATTAAATAATTATGACTACTCTTCAAAAAAACCCTGAAATCATTTCAGCACTTCATGGTATGGCGACATCAGGGAAAACACCCTCGGATATGCTTCGTTATTTAGTTTTGGACTTGAAAATAGAACAACAAATAGAGTTAATGAAATTATTCACCGAAGCTTTTGATGTTAGCCTCGGCGAGGTTACGGCTATTTCTGGGTGGTGGCATGATACAACTGCCGAAATGAATGATAATGATATTAATCATTATATTGGCTGGGTTGTAGCAGAGTATTTAGAAAAGAAAAATTAATTATCATCTCATTGTAGCGCTCACTATCAGTTCTCTATCATATGAAGTAAATCTTCGAAATCCTTTTCTACCGTGTTTCCAAATAGAGGATCATCTTTATCTTTTATTTGAGCTTCAACTTTTACCCAATCACCACTCGTCATCGTCTTATTAATCAAAGGAAATAGTTTTTCCTCTTCCACATTTAAGTGATTCATTTGAATATCAATAAAATTACTGATCCTTTCACTTAACTCTGCACGACTAATGATGATTGACCCATTTAATGCTCCATCTAATAATTGTTGAAACGCTACAGTAACTTTAGGGATTTGTTGATGCTCATTGAGTAAACCATCAACTATATGAGACCCCTCATTAACACTTGATTTATACACCTTGTAAACATGATCTTCCTTTGGGTGATGATAAAAATCAGAATAATTTCTAATATATTCAACAATATCAATCATCATCATAAAATCAGGATCACCATCATTTTGAAGTACTTTAACGTGTCTATCCAACATTTTAAGCAAGCGCGATAAATGAATATGATCTTGATGCAATTCAACCATTATTTTATGCATAGTTGCTATTCTCCTTACGATTTGATCATTGCTATTTTAACTTAAATACAACAAATCTGGCTTGATCTATGTTCAGCTATACCAAGGTCTTCACGACGCAGTATCAATTCTCATTTAGCTTTAAATATCTCTGTATCTGGGTGAAAGGCATACCAAGCAAACCAAAAAGTGTTAATGCTCGGTAATACATTCCCTTTAGAGTCTTTGATGACACCATCTCGATTCTCGGCATCAAACGTTAGCTGTAACTGCTGATCAGAAAAGTCATTTTTTAGCTCACCACTCTTAATTTTTGCTAATTCTGTAAATGGATAAACTTTGTGTTTACCATCAATTGAAATCCCTATCACACGTTCTTTAGGGTGGTATTTTTGACTGCGAAATGCTAATGGGAAATAGGTTTCCCGTCCCTTATCATAATCACCATAAGGTGAACGGCTATAGTCGCGGCTAGAACCAGTATTTGTAGAAAGCACCTTTGTATCAGGGTACTTTGCCAACCATGCTTTCCAGCTAGTATGTGATGATGGAAGTATTTCTAGCTCACTACCCACCAATTTCCCGCTAATCCCTTTGGATAAAATTTGCGACCAAAGCGTTTCTGTTTCACGGTCATACAACAATACATCGCTGTTATATAATAAACCTGACACCCCAAATTTATGCGTCTTACCGTTAAAAGTAGATGCGTAAACAATACCGCTACCACACAATGGACAATACGTAACGGCAATAGGCTTCCCATTATGAATATCATTCACAATCTCATGCCAGTTAAGAATACGAATTGGATAAGCGCGAGCTTTACCATTGATGGCTACACCTAATACTCGATCTTCGGGTTTGAGGTAATCAGCTTTATCTGCTGAAACAAACTCTGGATTATCAATCGAGGGAATGCCGTCTCGCGGAGGACCACCGCTAAAAATCTTTCCAGGAGGAATGATGCTGTTAGCAAGGTCAAAACCATTTTTAAAAGGGCTAGCATGAAGAGTCGTCGTAAAAATAACGACAAACATAAAAACAGGGATTAAATATTTCATAATGATATTACGTTTAAAGTATTAATTCAGACACATTAAATAGAGTTACTGAATATTTACCCACCCCCCCTCTTTTTCGCTGTTTTGTATTTGAAAAGAAATAATACCGCCAATTCATATAGATATATGGTTCAGATTATCTCCATTTTTATCAAATGAAGGCGTGGAATGAATAGTTTACGCTAGTTAAGGAAACACTGATTAAGTCCCATAAAATTCTGCTGGCTTACAAGGCATCAGATCCTAGGCATAATTTTTCAGAATGGTTGATCCCTTCGGGAAAATTATAACAACGGAGATGATGCCTTGTAAGTCAGCCCTATCGGGGCTTAGTCAAGTTCCCAATTTCTTCGTTATTTGTTTTTACCATAGAATGACTATGCAAAAAACAAATGCCTCGAACTTGGAAACTTGGCGTTGCCAGAATTTATGGGACTTGATCAGGTTTTCCTTAAGTATTTCACAACACCGCGCTGGTGAAATATAAAGATAAGTGAGCTTTTATTTTGGGGGACGCTCTGACACTAATTTAGCCTCTGGCACGCATTCAATAATTGCTGCGGGAATCTCTGAAAACATCCCCTTTATTGGTTTAATCGAAACCCAAAGTAGGTTCATTTTCATATTTAGATCGGCAAATACCACCACATCTTGATAACGTATAAGCACGCTATTTAGCGCATCTAGGGTGTTTTTACGGTGCTCTGAGCTGGCAGTCTTAAGCTTTGGGATAATCATCATGAAATCACCCAAGTATTTTCCCGTTTCATCTCTAGTCGGCACACGTTGCCACAGGGGAGTATTTGGAGAAAGTTCTAGCGTATGCCGTAAAGTACCAGAACCTTTTTTATTAATATTATTTTTTGTCTTATCACCAGAATAGCCCATGCAGAAAGTATAGGCTACAAACTCTGATTTTTGAAATTAACTTGCGATTGATCTTGGTGGAAACATATTAGCAATACGACTTGCTGTGGTATCTTGTCTTTGTGATATTTTGCGGATTTCAGGGTTTTTTATAAACTCTGATAATGTAATCTCATTCAAAAAATCATATAACTGATCGCTTAAATCATTCCATAAATGATGGGTTAAGCAACGTTCACCTTTATTACAATCAAGGCTACCTTTGCAGCGCGTGCTATCAATTGATTCATCTACAGCCATAATGATATTTGCAACACTGATTAATTGTGGCGGCTTACCTAAACGATATCCACCTCCTGGCCCACGTACACCATCAACCAAACCTGCTTGGCGAAGCTTGGCAAATAATTGTTCTAAATACGACAGAGATATTCCCTGACAGTTTGATATATCCGATAGTGTTACAGGTCCATCAGTATCATGGATAGCTAAATCCATCATCGCAGTGACTGCGTAACGACCTTTTGTTGATAATTTCATAATGTTTACCTCCACGTCTGCTCTTATAAGTACTATTACGAGCTGGAGTTAGACGCATAATTCCTTACTAATTTACTAGGGATTATATTCAACCTAGTGTTTTAGTCAAGAATTAAATAAGCATTTGCTAATGTTTGGCAAGTTTGTCGTTTTATTATATAAAAACAGACAACTTAATTATGCCGCTACTTTTTAGCAGCGTAATGCAATAGAAGGTGAGAAAACTTATGATTCATTTATTTCTTAAAATCATGCCCTTGATACTCAAGATGTTTTAGCCATTTATATAAAAAACGATTTAAACGCCAGCGACACAACAATACACTGTCTATTTGCTTTTCCCACAATCTAATATCGCGCCCTGTTATTCTACAATTACGACTAATGACATCGGCTTGGCGTGAATCATGATAGACCTGAATTTTTAAATCGGGGCGTTTATCACCCTCTTCAAACAAATAAGTCAGCATCAACGTGGTGGTATGATTTGCTCTTTCGATGACTGAAAGGCTTACAGGTACGCCATCGTCAACGATAGAAATAGTTTCTTCAGCTAGATTACGAATATCACCACAAAAGAGGCGAAGACGTATATAATTATGCTCATACATATCCATTAAATCGATGAATGAGTGAGGCCTCGGATTAAAAGTCTCTGTTTTTTTATCGCTAATTATCATATAGAACGGATTCTACCATAAACGCGTATGTACTATAGTAAACCAATCAAAATTCAACCTGTTAAAACACAGCCTTTTACCGATCAAAAACCAGGGACTTCCGGCCTTCGTAAAACGGTCAATCATTTTAAACAAACGGATTATTTACAAAATTTTGTGCAATCCATTTTTAATTGCTTAAAGCCCCAACTCCTTGGCTCTACATTAATCTTAGGTGGTGATGGTCGTTACTATAATCGTGAATCTATCCAAGTTATTTTACGCATGGCAGCGGCTAATGGCGTTGCTAAAATCATACTTGGGCAAGGCGGTATACTCTCAACACCCGCTGCATCACACTTAATTCGTAAACACCAAGCACTCGGTGGGGTTATCCTCTCAGCCAGCCATAACCCTGGCGGTATGAACGGTGATTTTGGCATTAAATATAATATCAGCAATGGCGGCCCTGCCCCTGAAGATTTTACCGATGCGGTATTTGAAGAATCTAAAAAGATCAGTGAATATCACATTGCAGGTATTAAAGGTATTCCACTCGATATTTTGGGTGAATATACGCTTGATAAAATGAAGATTAAAATTATTGACTCTGTCGATGATTATGCTGAACTCATGGCCAGCCTTTTTGATCTTGATAAAATCAAAACACTTATTAATCACCGTGATTTTTCACTTTGTTTTGATGCCATGTATGCCGTTACAGGCCCATACGCAAAGAAAATACTAGAGAAAACACTTGGCGCAGAAGAAGGCTCGGTAATTCGTGGTGAAAGTCTGCCAAATTTTGGTGGTTTTCACCCTGACCCTAATCTCGTACATGCCAAACAGCTTGTCGCAAAAATGTACGACACCGATGAGACAGGAAGTGCGCCTAACTTTGGCGCAGCATCCGATGGTGATGGTGATCGCAATATGATTATGGGGGATTACTTCTTTGTCACACCCAGTGACTCGCTTGCCATCATTGCCGCCAATGCACACCTTATTCCTGCTTACAAAAATGGCTTAAAAGGCATTGGACGCTCAATGCCCACGAGCCAAGCGGCTGACCGTGTAGCAGAAAAACTGGGTATACCAAGTTATGAGACACCCACTGGCTGGAAATTTTTTGGTAATTTGCTCGATGATAATCGCATCACGCTTTGTGGAGAAGAAAGCTTCGGCACAGGTTCAGACCATGTACGTGAAAAGGACGGGCTTTGGGCCGTCCTTTGTTGGTTAAATATTCTCGCAGAACGCGGACAAAGCGTCGAAGATATTGTCCGTCAACACTGGGCTGAATACGGACGAAACTATTACAGTCGACATGACTATGAAAATATTCCCAGTAAATCCGCCAACGATCTTTTTACCGTTTTACAAAGAAATCTTGGTACTCTCACAGGACGTATGTTTAATAATCGCACTATCACAACGGCAGATAATTTTAGCTACACCGATTCTGTTGATCACTCGGTAAGTCATAATCAAGGTGTGCGGATATTATTTGATGATGGCGCTCGAATCATATTTCGACTATCAGGTACAGGTACAGAAGGCGCTACGCTTAGGCTCTATTTTGAACGTTATATTAAAAATGTGGAACAACATGACCAAGAAACGCAAGAAGCGCTATATGACTTGATAGAAACGGCAGAATTACTCGCTAATATTATTGGATACACGGGAATGCATGAACCTACCGTTATCACTTAAGTTATTGCATTGCCAACTAACGTATATCATTCTCATTCAGAATGAGAGTCTCTGCTAATTAATATGATAAATATGTGTGTTTTTAAATACAAATCATCGAGCCGAGCGGATGCAAGACCATGTTGGAGCGAAGCGACGACTACCCTTAGGTGCATAAAATGCATAAAAATAGGAGGGGGTGGCTAAGTAAAATATCTGTTTAGACATCTTGAACATGAAAAAATGCCAAAATGATGCTATTTTCATCAATAATTTATCAATACAGCCAATATTCAGGATTTAATATCCCTGCAGGAAGAAAAATCTCCTCAGCTATTTTTTCTTAACTGAAAAAAGCTACCGTTCATTCGTGTTCTACTACTGACGTCATAAGATTTACCTTTTAATGCCCTCAAATATGGTAATTTTCTAACTTTGACAAAACAGTTACTTACAAATTACTATTTGTTACGATCTTGATCGAAGAATTTTTATAAGGAATTTAATTCATGAACATGAATGCAAAACTCTCAGTTTCTAGCGTGATACTGGCAGCAGTTTTATCAGGCTGTAGCCAACAACAGGTTATCGGTGGTTCACAAGTTGTTAACGGATCATCACAACAAGTAGCTAGTAGCTCACAGGTTAGTAGTGGGTCTCAACAATCACCTTCACAACAACAAGTTGAAAATGCAGCGCCGGTTATTGCTCAACCTAAAGTGGCTAAACCCGCCCCTGTTCGTGTTTATCGTAAAGCAGAACCTGTCAAACGTGTTTATACACGTACTCCTAAGCCAACACGTTCTATTAAACGTACTGGTTTAGGTTTACCACCTGCTAAGCCAGGGCAATGTTTTGCTAAGATTAAGATTAATGCAACTTACAAAACACAATCCCGACGTATTCTAGTATCAAAGGCCACTAGCAAACGTGTTCTAGTTCGTGCACCTCAATACCGTTTTATCAATCAACGCGTTCAAGTTCGTAAAGCTTATTACAAAACACGTACTATTCCTGCTCAATACCGTACCAATGTTAAGCGTGTAATGGTTAAACCTGCTTACAACACATGGCGTAAGGGTCACGGCGCAATCACTCGTATCGATAATATGACAGGCGAAATCATGTGTCGTGTCACAGTTCCTGCAGTTTATAAAAATGTTTCGCAACGTGTATTGGTTCGCCCTGTTCAAAAAATTAGAACACTCGTTCCTGCTGTTTATAAAACAATTAAGCAGAAGAAGTTTATTGCTCCTGCACTTTACAAGACAATTCGTACTCCAGCACGTTACAAGACACAAAACTATCGTGTTAAAACAGGGGGCGCACGTTATGCATGGCGCGCCGTTCTTTGTAAGACGAATGCACCTAAAAACTACCATAAGGCTGTCATTAAACGTAAACCTGTCGTGCGTACTGCATCTACGACTAAATACCGCCAATCTTCCGGCATTAGTCACCAAGATTATATGCGAGTAATGAATGCCGGCACTAGCAAAGCTAAGTTAAACAAAGCTAAAAAGGTATCAAAGAGAAAAGTACTTAAAACACAAGCAATTCCAAAAATGACTGTGCCTAAATCGAAGTCTTCTACAACTCAGTCACAGTCTAAAAGTGCAACAAAACAAAGTATTGTTTATGGTATTCAAAAAGCACTAAAGACCAAAGGATTTGATCCCGGTGCAATGGACGGGAAAATGGGACCTGGGACTGCAGCAGCTTTAAAAGCATTCCAAAGTTCACGTGGTTTGCCTGTTGGTCAACTAAGTAAAGATACTTTCCGCGCTTTAGGCTTGATTCGTTAAGAAGAACCTGATTAAGTCGATTATGATTTAGCGCAAAAAAATCTGTCGCTATTTTTCACGAAGTGAAACGTAATGGCATTCTATTGCGCCGAGCTTCGTGGAAAATATCGGCAGTTTTGGCAAACTAAAAATAATTGGACTTGATTAGAATCTCCTTACTGTGTCTCGTTAGTTAAAAACTGTTTATTCGCAAATAGTTAAAAGCCTGCTTTAATATTAAAGCAGGCTTTTTTTTACCCAAAAAAACAGAAAATTAGGGTACTATTAAATCAACGTGATGAACAAACAAAGGAACTAAAATGGTAGAGATTTACGAAAAATTAGGGCTTTTTTATCTTGGTAAAGATATTGATAAAGAAACACTCGAAGCTACAGAAGCTCTAACTCTACTCAAAAACAAAAACTTCACCACCCATGCCACCATAATTGGTATGACAGGTAGCGGTAAAACAGGTTTAGGCGTAGGGATCATTGAAGAAGCCGCTATTGATAATATCCCCTCTCTCATTATTGACCCAAAAGGCGATATGGGAAATTTATGCCTAGCAGACCCTACATTCTCTCCTAAATCATTCGAGCCTTGGGTTGCCGATGAAGCTCGTGCAAAAGAGAAAGATGTTACCAGCTACGCAGAAAAAATAGCAGCAATGTGGAAAAATGGAATAGAAAGCCACTACCAAGATAGTACACGTGTAGAAAAATTCTCAAAAGTCAAAAAGACCATTTACACGCCAGGCAGTAGTGCGGGTGTTAGCATAAATATCCTTAGCTCTCTTGAAGCACCCCCAGCACAAATTTTAGAAGACAGCGACAGCTTTGCGGCCTACATTAAAACAACCGTCAGTAGTTTGCTCTCACTCATTGGTGTTGAAGCTAACCCTGTCGAATCTAAAGAATATATTCTACTCGCTCAACTTATCAGCACCTCATGGATAGAGGGTGACAACCTTAGCCTTGAAGATTTAATAGGCAGAATCATTAGCCCTCCCTTTAAGAAAATTGGCGTATTACCGCTAGAAGCGTTCTACCCACAATCCGAGCGTTTCAAATTTGCGACAAAATTTAACGCTATTATTGCCTCTCCTACTTTTAAAATATGGCTAGAAGGGGAAAGCATCGATATTCAAAAAATGCTTTATGATGAAAATGGCAAAGCTAAAGTAGCCATTTTTTCAATCTCACATTTAAATGATGATGAGAGAATGTTCTTTGTGACATTACTACTAAACAAACTCATCGCGTGGATGCGTCGTCAAAGTGGAACATCAGCCTTAAAAGCCCTGCTTTATATGGATGAAATATTTGGATTTTTCCCACCCGTTAAGAACCCTCCCAGTAAAGAACCCATGATGTTATTGCTTAAACAAGCACGTGCGTATGGTGTCGGTGTGGTTTTAAGCACCCAAAACCCTGTAGACCTTGATTACAAAGGGCTTTCAAATATGGGGACATGGTTTATTGGGCGTTTACAAACCTCACAAGATATCGCTCGTGTCATCGATGGTTTAGGAGGAAAAGTAGGCTCTAGTTTTGACAAAAAAGAGATCAGCAACCTCTTGTCAAATCTTAAAAAACGTACTTTTTTCTTAAAAAGTGCCCATCTTGATGATATACGATTATTCGGCACACGCTGGGTAATGAGCTACCTTAAAGGACCACTAAAGCGTGATGAAATTTCTGCATTAATGACAAATCAGAAATTACTTTCTAAGACTAAGAAGAAACCTGTTGTAAAGAATGTGAAAGTCGAAGGCTTTGAAAGTTACTCAACACTCGATAGTAGTATTCCACAGCATTACCAAGTTTCTCTCAATGATTCAAAACAGTACACTCCCAGCATAATGGCGGAATGCACACTTAATTTCTTCAATCAAACACGTGGTATTGATGAAGAAGAAAACTTTTGCCTATCATTAGACATAGAAAGTAATGCAAGATCATTAGAATGGGATGATGCTGAAACGAATGAGGAATCAAAAAATTGCTTTGATAGATTACCTGTCAATGCACCTGAAGAAGCGCAATTTTCAGAAGCACCTGAAATTATTAGTGATGATAAAAAACTTCGCAAAGCCACAAGCTCGTTAAAGGACTGGCTTTATCATGAACACAAACTAGAACTGTATCGCTGTAAATCGCCCAAGCTGGAATCAAAACCGTACGAGTCATTAAGTGATTTTAAAGTAAAGCTAAGCGACATTTTAAATGAAGAAAAAGAAAAAGCCATCGAAGTATTACAGGAGCGCTACGCTAAAAAAGAAAAAGTATTAACTGATCGCTTAGATAGAGCAGCTGCAAAACTTGAAAAGGAAGAATCAGATACTACATCATCATTCCTCAACGTCGGTATTACTGTACTCGGCGCATTATTTGGAAAATCCCGAGCATCCATCGGGCGAGCAGGCTCACGTGTTTTAAAAGAACGTGGTGATGTCAACCGTGCCGAAGAGCGTGTCGAAAAAATAAAAGATGATATTGAAGAGCTAGAAGAAGAACTTACTGATAAGGTCGATGACTTAGTCGAAAAGTTTGATATTGATGAGATTGATATTGAAGAATTTTCAATCAAACCAAGAAAAACCGATATTGAAGTTAATGATATTGCGGTTGTTTGGAAGGTTGTTTGATTGCAATATTAAATTTTCCATACTCGTGATACTTTGTCATAGACACAAAAAAGGAGCTAAAAATTAGCTCCTTTTTTGTGTCTATGACATTAATAATGTACTAAAAGCATTACTGCCTAATCCAAGTTTGTGTACGGCCTAGTAATGCAAAACCAATAAACCCTCTAACATCTAGTTTTTTACCACCGTCAGATAAGCTCATTTTTGCTTTGTAAATTTTACCGTTACTAGGATCAAGAATTCTACCGCCTGCCCAACCAGCACCTGCAGGCTTTAACCCCCACATCATTATCATCCCTTTGATTGGCTTGCCTTTATTTGTGCCTTTACATTCATCACAAACAGCATTTTGCTTCGTTGGATCCATAAGTTTAACGATACTACCTCGTAATGCATCCCCTACCTGCGTTATTTTCACAATACTCTTGGGCTTGCCAGTTGTATCATCAATTGTCACCCAGTTACCAACAGCAGAAGTCATATCTGCCGCAAATGCGGATGTCGTCATTAATAAAGAAAAGGCTAAAAGACTAAAAAGGGTTTTCATGTGGTTCTCCTTAGGGATATTATATTTTGATTGATAAAAAACAAGCACTTACAACGTAAAAACTATAGTTAGTGCCTCTAACTATAGGATAGTTTCACTTAATTGTACAAATAAGGTATAAAAACCTATTTTAACTTACCCACCCCCCCTGTTTTTCGATGATTTGTACGTTACTTAATACACAAATCATCGAAAAACAGGGGGGGGTCTATTAAATTAGCACTTTTAAAGTATTAACCAACGCCTAAACCAACTGCGCTGGCTAATTTAATAAAATCAGGAAAGGAAGTATCAACATTAGCGCAATCATTAATGGTTATTTCACCCTTTGCACGTAAACCCGCTATCGAAAATGCCATTGCGATACGGTGATCACCATGACTATCAACCTCACCCGCTGTCAGTTGCCCGCTTTGGATAATTATGCCGTCTGGCGTAGCTTGTGCGTCAATTCCGCACGTATTTAAACCGTCTGCCATCACTTGTATACGATCACTTTCTTTTACACGCAGCTCTTCTGCTCCTGTCAATACTGTCTTACCCGTTGCACAAGCAGCGGCAATGAAGATTACGGGGAATTCATCAATCGCCAGTGGCACTAACGCCTCTGGAATATTAATACCTTTGAGTTGTGCCGAGCGGATACGAATATCGGCTACGGGCTCTCCACCGACTTCTTTCTCATTGGATAGCGTAATATCCGCACCCATCAATTTAAGAATATCAATAACACCTGTGCGGGTTGGGTTGATACCGACGTGTTCTAACGTAAGATCAGAACCCTCGGCAATACTCGCGCCCACCATAAAAAATGCGGCAGATGAAATATCAGCGGGCACATCGATATTACAAGCGGCGAGGTTTCCTCCGCCTTGTAGGCTGATGTGGTTTCCGTTCTCGCCTGAGGTGCTGACATCATAGCCAAAACCTCGCAGCATACGCTCTGAATGATCGCGTGTTATTCCTGGCTCGGTCACGCTGGTTTCACCTGTCGCATATAAACCTGCAAGCAAAACGGCAGACTTTACCTGCGCGCTAGCAATTGGCATATCGTAATGAATGCCTTTTAGTTTGCTCTCGCCTTGAATACCTTTGATTTTTAATGGGGGACGACCGCCCTCTTCTGTATCAATCTCTGCGCCCATCATTGCTAAGGGTTTGGTGATGCGATTCATCGGGCGTGTTGATAATGATTTATCGCCAATCAACGTTGATTCAAAGTTTTGACCTGCAAGTAAGCCTGTCATCAAGCGCATTGCAGTACCACTGTTGCCCATATCTAAATCTTCAGTTGGTGCGCTTAAACCATTCATGCCTACGCCATGAATAGTGACTTGTTTATTTTCAGGGCCTTCAATATTCACACCCATTGCTCTAAAAGCATTCATGGTAGCGATGCAGTCTTCACCGGTTAAAAAACCTGTAACCTGTGTTGTGCCTGTTGCTAATGAACCCAGCATGATTGAGCGGTGCGACATTGATTTATCACCAGGAACGCGAAGAGAACCTTTAAGTTTACCGTTAGGAGTTGTTTTAAATACTGTATTTGAATTTGACATTAATTGAGGTTTATTCTTTAAATATTAAGAGGTAAGGGAATTTAGCATACCCTTTGGGTTTGTTCAGCTCTTTTGAAAGTACTAAGCTATAAATAGAATTAGGATTCAGGCAACACCCAATTAGGTCGCACATAATGACAGGTATAGCCATTAGGTATACGCTCAAGATAGTCTTGGTGTTCTGGCTCGGCTTGCCAAAAATCACTGGCCGCAGAGACAGCTGTTACCGCTGGAGCTGGCCATAAACCCGAAGTATTAACATCTTCGATTGTTTTTAGAGCGATTTGTTGTTGTTCTTCGCTAATATAAAAAATCTCAGAGCGGTACGCTGCCCCAGTATCGTTACCTTGTCGATTGAGTGTTGATGGGTCATGGATTTGAAAGAAAAAGGTGAGTATTGTTCGGTAGCTTGTGACTTCATTGTCGAACTCAATTTCTATCGCCTCGGCATGATTACCATGGTTTCGATACGTGGGATTTGGCAAGCTTTCATCACCTGTATAGCCAACGCGTGTGGCGATCACTCCCGTTTGCTTGCGAATTAAATCCTGCATTCCCCAAAAGCAACCACCAGCTAAGACTGCGCGCTCGACACTCATGCGTTTTCCTCAGTTTCTACCTGATCAATATACTCAGCATAACCTTTGCTTTCCATTTCATCTAAGTGAATAAAACGAAGTGAAGCTGAGTTAATACAATAACGTAAGCCACCACGATCTTGGGGGCCATCAGGAAAGACGTGTCCTAAATGACTATCTCCATGGGTTGAACGAATTTCTGTGCGAACCATACCGTGAGATATATCGCGAATTTCATTGATATGCTTATTTTCAATCGGCTTAGTAAAACTTGGCCAACCACAACCTGATTCAAATTTATCTGATGATGCAAAGAGTGGCTCGCCCGATACTACATCAACATAAATCCCTAGCGCTTCGTTTTTAAGATATTCCCCACTACCTGGGGCTTCTGTACCACTTTCTTGTGTGACACGGTATTGTTCAGCATCGAGCGATGCAATCACTTCTGTGTCTTTTTTATACTGTGTCATTATTTATCTCCGTAATTATTATATCCGTGTATCTTCGGGATGCACTGTTGTTGGTGCGTGTTGCTAATAATATTTATTGAACATAAGGAAAGTGATACATGACTATAAACAAGCTAACTAATCGATATTTCTATCTCGTGTTGCTTTAGCATTTTCAAATAAAGCTGTCATCCCTGCCTCATCTTCGGCTTCGATCATTTCAGCTAAATCAGATAAATCTTGTTGATAATCATTAAGTGCAGACAGAATAGCCTCTTTATTCTCTAAACAAATATCTCGCCACATCACTGGGTCACTGGATGCGATGCGGGTAAAGCTCTTGAAGCCTCCTGCAGCATAATCAAACACCGCATCACCGTATTGAGATTTTGAAAGCGTATTAACTAAAGAGTAAGCAAGCACGTGAGGTAAATGGCTGGTTGCCGCTAGCACATCATCATGTTGTTTATAATCGAGTGTTTCGACCGTTGCGCCCGCTGTTTGCCACATGTCTTTTACACGCAACACCGCTTCTGTACTGGTTTCGGCAGTCGGTGTTAATACAACTTTATGGTCGATATATAAATCATCAATGGCGGCTTCAACACTGCTTTTTTCTCGACCAGCAATGGGGTGGCCTGCTACAAAGTTAGCGGAGGATTTATCACCAAAAGCTTCATTAACGGCATGAATCACACTACCTTTTGCACTGCCTGCATCAGTGATAACAGCGTTGGGCTGAACATGATCAACAATACTGCTTAAAACAGGCTTAATTGCTCGCATCGGCACTGCAAGTAATATCATATCAGCACCTTTAACAGCTTCTTTGGGGTCTAAGGTATAGCTATCAATCACGCCTAAATCAACCGCACGTTGTAGGTGATTTGCATTACGACTACAACCCACAAATTTTTCGCAATAACCTGCTTTACGCAGTGCTAAAGCGAGCGAACCACCGATTAGGCCGACACCAAATATTGTGAGTTGTTTTATCATTTTGTGTGCAATACCTTTTTATCCTGTAAATCTATTGTCGTCGTGAAATGCGGTGATTGACTATGATATACCCAACTGCTCTAAAACCTTATCCAACGCATCCAGACATTTTTGGTTTTCTTCGACAGTGGATATTGTGATTCTCAAATGATTGGGCAATCCATAATTAGCAATTGGGCGCACTATTACTGCTTCACGCAATAACGCCTCATAAATTGGCATTGCGTCTTGTTCAAAATCTATGGTGATAAAGTTGCCTACAGTTGGAATATATTCAAGCCCACGGTACTGACAAGCTGCACGCCAAAACTTGATGCCTTTTGTATTAATTTCTACACAGCTTTGTAAGTGTTCATCATCATCTAATGCCGCTGTTGCCGCTAACAGGGCTGGTGTATTCACATTAAAAGGCTGGCGTACACGATTTAAGCAATCTGCAATTTCTTCACTACAAATAGCATAGCCTACTCGCAAGCCTGCTAATGCATAAATCTTAGAAAAGGTACGCGTAACGATTAAATTGGGGTATTTTGATAACCACTGCAAGGTATCAGGATAGTCTGGCTCAGTTACATACTCAAAATAAGCTTCATCAACCACCACAATCACTTCTTTTGGCACATTTTCGATAAAGCTATCTAACTCATCTGACTTAAGCCATGTACCCGTTGGGTTATTCGGGTTTGCAATGAAGATTACACGTGTTTTATCAGTGATTTGCGCTTGCATCGCCTCTAAATCATGACCGTATGGGTTGCCCTCGTCATCACTTGGCAATGCTTTTGACACTTTGGCCGTAGCACCTACAGCTTGTACACTAATTGGGTAGACTGCAAAGGCATATTCAGAGTATATCGCTTCTCGACCTTCACATAAAAAAGCACGAGCGATCATATCCAATACATCATTTGAACCATTGCCCAAGGTAATTTGAGCTTGTGTGACACCTAGCTTACTTGAAAGCTTATCTTTTAAGGTAAATCCACCACCATCTGGGTATAAATCTAGCTGAGGCACTGGATTTTGCAGAACATCAAGCACTAAAGGGCTTGGCCCCATTGGGTTTTCATTTGATGCAAGTTTGAGTGTATTGGTCACACCCAATTCACGTTCAAGCTCTTCGATAGGCTTTCCTGGGAGATAAGGCTGTAAACCTTGCACACCTTTTACGGCGAGTTCTAAAAAATTAGTTGTCATATTTTTTGTTTAGATTCTTGATTGGATTAGTAGTTTAGCTAAATTTGTTGTAACGACTAAACAATTGATTTTGGATATGATCCTAACACTCTCACTAACTCAGCCTCTTCTTCTAACTCTTTAAGCGCTTTAGCCACAGTCTCTTCTTGAATATGACCATTAATATCCATAAAAAAGTAATATTCCCAATTTGCATTGCGAGATGGACGTGATTCGATACGTGTCATATCCAAACCATTTGCCGCCAGTGGTGCAAGTAAATGATACAAAGCACCTGCACGATTTTTAGCTGAAATCATTAATGTTGTTTTATCAGCGCCACTTGGAGGGACATCTTGTTTGCCGATCACCAAAAAACGCGTTGTATTTTCTTTGCTGTCTTCAATATTTTCTTTTGCGATATTCAAACCATAGGTTTCTGCCGCGAGTACACCAGCAATCGCAGCCGCAGTCTTATCTTCAAATGCTTGTTTAGCGGCTTCTGTGTTACTAGAAACAGGGATACGTTCTGCATTGGGTAGATTATTATCTAACCATTCACGGCATTGTGCTAATGATTGCTGGTGTGAATAGATACGCTCAATATTTTTCCAACTACCTTCAGCTACATCAGGATGAGTCATCAAATTTTGATGAATACGTAACTTAACTTCACCACTGATTTTTAACGGTGAATTCATAAAAACATCAAGTGTGTATGAGATGACACCTTCTGTAGAGTTTTCAATTGGCACAACACCATAGTCTACCGTGCCATTTTCAACCTCTTTAAAAACTTGCCCAATTGAGCCTACTGGCACTGTTTCAACAGCTTGTCCAAAATGTTTTTTTGATGCTTCTTGTGAGAATGTTCCTTCAGGACCAAGAAATGCAACTTTTATGCTTTGCTCCAACGCCAAGCACGATGAAATTACCTCACGATAAATCGCTGTAATTCTCTCATTCGCCAACGGCCCTTTATTATTTTTTGAAACACGGTTTAAAATTTGAGCTTCACGCTCTGGACGATAAAACCAAATATCAGTTTCGCCTGCCGCTCGTTTTACCTTACCAACCTCTTCTGCACAGGCCGCACGTTTTGAAAGCAACTCCAGTATTTCGTCGTCAATTGCATCAATACAGTCACGTATTTCGAGCAGCTTTGTATTTATATCTTCACTCATTAAATATTTCTCTAAATGTGGCGTGCTTTCTAAGCAAATAGGGTTAGAAGAAAGGAACAGCTTTTAACCACAAAAAAAGCCAATAATGCAGTTGCCATAAACATAATGGTTGGAATCTTTTCAGGTCGTCCTTTATCGTAAATTCTGACCTCTTTTGATTTGGCAATTTGCACATCAATAGATTGCCCTACTTTTAAATTTGGCAGTGGAGTTTTAGTCTTAAATTGCAGTATTTCTCCTGCCAATTGATACTCAACCGTTGGCAAGCTTAATTCACCAATATCAGCAATTTTTATAATTTTTCCTTTTATAATTTCAGCATTTTTGTACTCTAAAATACTACACAAAGACACTATAAGAATTAAAAATAGCAATAGTGTAATTACCACAAATGCCCAACCAAACAATAAATTGAATATTGCATCTGAACTTGTAATCTTTTCCATTATTTCCCACTTATACTTACTTTATTTTAAATAACCCTAAGTTTTAGCATACCTGCTATTTTTGATAACTTCGATTGTATATTTTCATCAATTTTAGCCTCAACATCCATTAATGTCACAGCAACATTATCTCTGGAATTATTAACCATGTGAATAATATTTGAACCAGCTTCACCTAGAATATGAGACACCTGTCCAACCATACCTGGAATATTTTCATGAATCATAGACAATCGTGTATTCCCTGCACGAGGTAGATCAATCGTAGGCATATTTACAGAATTCAAAATTGTACCATTTTCTAAGTAGTTTTTGACTTCATTTGCAACCATCATTGCACAATTTTCTTCTGCTTCTGCTGTAGATGCGCCAAGGTGAGGGAGTGCGATAACACGACCATGATTATTCAAAAGATTTGAAGGGAAGTCACATACATAGGAATAAACTTTGCCCGTATCCAAAGCATTACATACTGCTTCATCATTGATGATTCCATTACGTGCGAAGTTTAAGATAGTGACATTATCTTTCATACTTTTTAAGCTTTCTGCATTGATCAGGTCTTTTGTAGCTTCAACCAACGGAACATGAAAGGTAATAAAATCAGACTCTTGTAATAAATAGTTAATATCTGATGCCTTTTCTACATTTGCATCTAACTCCCACGCCTTCTCAATAGAAATTAGTGGATCAAAACCAATAACCCGCATCCCTAAAGCACGTGCAGAATTAGCAACTAAAACACCAATAGCACCTAAACCAACTACACCTAAAGTACGACCTGGTAGTTCAAAACCACCAAAATTCTTTTTCCCTGCTTCAACCTGTTTAGTAATTTCATTATCATCACCTTCAAGATTTATCGCAAAATCACGCGCTAATATCAAATTACGGCACGCCATTAACATTCCTGCTATAACTAGTTCTTTTACTGCATTAGAATTCGCACCTGGCGCATTAAAAACCACCACTCCAGCATCGGACATTTTATCTAAAGGAATATTATTGACACCCGCGCCTGCGCGTCCAATTGCTTTTAACGATGCAGGAATCTCCATCTCATGCATTTTGAATGAGCGCAGTAAAATAGCATCAGGGTTATCTGCTTCGTCTGAGACAATGTATTTTGCAGCTGGCAGCAGGCTTAAACCTTTATCTGAAATATTATTTAATGTTTGAATTGAGTAGGTCATTTATTTACCCATATTTTTTTTCAAAGTCAGACATCATTTCAATCAGCTTATCAATTCCCTCTTCTGGCATTGCGTTATAAATACTGGCACGCATACCGCCGACTGAACGATGACCTTTTAACGTGACTAAACCACGTGCTGAAGCTTCTTCTAAAAAAATAACATCAAGGTCTGCGTTGGCTAATGTAAACGGTACATTCATCAACGAACGACAGTCTTTATCAACAGGGTTTTTATAAAAATCTGAAGCATCTATCGCCTCATAAAGCTTACCAGCCTTACGTGCATTAATTTCACCAATACCTTCTAGGCCACCCTTCTTTTTAATCCATTTGAAGACTAAACCTGCTAAATACCACGCATAAGTCGGTGGAGTGTTGTACATAGAATCATTACTGCCGTGAATATCATAATTTAGCATTGCAGGACATACATCCATCGCATGGCCAACCAAGTCTTCACGAATAATCACGATAGTTAAACCTGCAGGGCCAATGTTTTTTTGTGCACCTGCGTAAATCATGCCGAACTTAGAAATATCCATTGGGCGAGTCAAAATATTTGAAGACATATCCGCAATTAAAGGAATATCACCTGTTTCTGGAATAAAGGGAAACTCCACACCAGCAATAGTTTCATTTGGGGTGTAGTGCAAATAAGCAGCATCAGGGTTTGTATCCCAGCTTTCATAAGGTCGCACTGTCGTGAACTTTGTATCTTCTGTGCTTGAAACCGTATTGACAGAGCAATAACGATTCGCTTCTGCGATCGCCTTTTTAGACCATGCGCCAGTATTCACATAATCTGCGCTATCGTTTCCTCGTAACAGGTTCAGCGGGATAGCGGCAAACTGTGAACTTGCACCACCTTGTAAAAATAACACTTTATAATTATCAGGAATTTCCATGATTTCACGCAGATCGGCTTCTGCCTCAGCTGCGATTGACATATATTCTTTACCACGGTGAGACATTTCCATCACCGACATACCACTACCATTCCAGTCCAACATTGCTGCTTGAGCTTGCTCTAAAACTTCCTGCGGCAACATCGCTGGCCCGGCACTAAAATTGTATTTACGTGTCATCATTAATTCCTATATTAAAATTTAAAATTTGAGACTAGTTTTAGCATGAAGCCGAAAAGTTACATTTGAAATCAATGCACTTCTTGATCTTCAGGTATTGCTGAAGGTATTTGAGGGGCATGCGTAAAAGGAGTTGATAAAGAAATATTTTTTTCAATCGAAGCTTCTAGCATTAATTGCAATAGGCGTTGCCTAGTCAACATAAGCTTCTCCACTTTCTTGGTGTAATAATAAAGTACCCATTCGATTGCATGATCACCTGTGTCATTTATACCAAATTCAAGATCATACTGTTCTTCAATCTCAACGCTGACATCATTTTTTGCGCGCTCATAAACCGTTTCAAACAAATCTCTTACCGCATCGGCTGAAACATCATAGCCAATCTTAAACTTTAAGTTTTCTCGCAAGCCTTTTGCAGATGCAAATTTAGATAAATTATGAACGGTGAAATCACGTAGTTTAGAATTTCTAATCATAACGCGATGATTATTAACAATATTTAAAATTACCGTATGGAAAACTTTAGTCTTATAAACTAGCCCATATATCTGCTCGCCATCATTAAACTGG
>Ga0256839_1001741_pt1 | contig 25718 bp, 24 predicted proteins | sample 354166metaG_FD_185968 | JGI IMG/M metagenome (GOLD analysis project Ga0256839, IMG submission 185968) | Hydrothermal vent microbial communities from Mid Atlantic Ridge, Atlantic Ocean - 354-166 | ecosystem: Environmental > Aquatic > Marine > Hydrothermal vents | place: Atlantic Ocean: Mid... | reverse complement strand
GCCCGGACCGTGGGGACGTTCGACGTGGACCGTGACGGCCGGTTGGATCTCGTCGTCGCCGAGGACCGCTACGGGGAGACGGGCACCCGGATCTTCGCCAACGGCGGAGACTGGACCTTCACCGACATCACCGAACGGGCAGGGATCGGGGTGGTGTTCGGCCTGGGCCTCACCACCCTGGACCTGTCGGGGGACGGCATCGCCGACCTGTTCGTCGCCGGGGACAACCGGCTGTTCCTCGGGGTCGGCGACGGCACGTTCCGGATGGTCGACTCGTCGGTGTTCGAGTGGGCACGGTTCGGCCCCGAGGATCTGGTCGGAGGGGTGGCCGCCGGCGACGTCGACGGTGACGGTCTCCCCGACCTGGTCGTCGGGCACCACTTCAACTCGACCGTCGAGGAGGGTCGCCGGGTGCCGGTTCGGCTCTACCTCAACCGAGGGGCCGGACGTTTCGACGACGTCACCGAGCGGGCAGGCCTGGTCGGGCTCCCGACGAAGGCTCCCCATGTGGAAGTGGCCGATCTCGACAACGACGGGGTGCCCGACATCCTCACGTCGGCGGGTGCCGGGGACCGCTTGGCCGTGTTCTGGGGGCGGGGAGTCGAAGCGGGGATCCCCCGGTTCGACCCGCCGGAAGGGCTCGGAACTCCCCGGTACTGGGTGGCGGCCCCCACCGTCGATCTCGACGGCGACGGTGTCCTCGACGTCTTCCTCGCCGAGTTCGAGCCTTCGGCCCCGTCGAGGATGCTCCTCGGTGGAGGCGGCGGGAACTGGCTGGAGGTCTCCGTCGAGGGTCCCGGTCGGGGAGTGGGGACGGTGGTGGAGGTTCGCGATCGGCAGGACGTCGTGTTGGGGGTCGCCGAGTTGACTCCGACCGCCGGATATTCCTCGGGTCGGCAGGCGGTGGCGCACGTCGGCCTGGGAACCGTCGAGACGGTGGACGTGGTGCTCCGGCTCCCGGAAGGTGGGGAGGTTCGACTCGACGGGGTGGAGGCGAATCGGCGGGTCCGCTGGGACACGGCCCTTAGGGAGTTCTTGATCACGTGCTGACGTGCTCGTGAGTCCGCACCTGGCAGGTTGATTCGGAGATCGAGCCGGAGGATCGGAGCATCCGCGATCCGGGTCTTGCCATAGGGACTAGTCCGTTTAGCATGACCTCGCATAGTCACTATGCACGTGGTCAGTTGATCCGTCCGCCTTCCCATCCACCCACCCTGGGGGTCCGCATTGTCTTCCATCACTCGTCGTGACTTCATGAAGTCCGTCGCCGCGGCCGGTGTCGCCGTGGCCGGCCAACCCTTCGGCGCCGTGGCGGCGTTCGCCTCGGCCACCACCGTCCTCCGGGGCGACGTCTCATACCCGAACGGGTTCGTCGTGCCGGCGGGAGAGGTGTGGGAGTTCGATCCCACCGTCAGCACCACCGTCACCGTCGGCGCCAACGTCGTCGTCTACGGGACCCTGAGGATGCGGCCGGCGTCGCCGTCGGTGGTGCATCGGCTCAGGTTCACCGGCGTCGACGAGTCGGCGTTCGTGGGCGGAGGGCTCGAGGTCCTGGCCTCAGACGTCGGCCTCTGGGTCATGGGTGCCGGTCGTCTCGACCTCCAGGGAACCCCGAAACGGGCATGGACGCGGGAGGGCTGGGACCCGTCGTGGCGTGACACCGACGAGGTGCGGATCGCCCCCTTCGCCGCGGGGGATTTCGGGAGCGACGGTTTCCGCCCGTACACCCGAGGCCGGTCGGTGCCCTCGGCCGTGGTGAAGATGCCCGGCCGTCTGCCCCGCCTGGCTGGTCGGAATCGGTATGAGACGGCGGCGTTGGTGGCTCGTGATGGGTTTGGTGGTGGGGTGGAGCGGGTGTATGTGGCGACGGGGTTGGATTTTCCGGATGCGTTGGCGGGGGCGGCGGTGGCGGGGGCGTTGGGTGCTCCGTTGTTGTTGACGGATCGGGGTTCGTTGCCGGGGGCGACGCGGGATGCGTTGGCGGCGTTGGATCCGTCGGAGATCGTGGTGTTGGGGGGGACGGCGGCGGTGTCCCCGGGGGTGGAGGGGGCGATCGGCTCGCTGGTGCCGAGCGCGACGACGTCGGAGGATCGGGCGGTGGCGCCGGAGATCCTCAACCTGACGCGCAACGTCAAGATCGAGGGGGCGCCGACGGGTCGGGCCCACGTCCTGATCCGGTCCTCATCCCCGCAGACGGTACGTTTCGTCGAGATCCGCAACGTGGGACCTCGACGGGCCGAGGGGGGTGCCACCGAGGGGGTACTGGGCCGGTACGGGCTCCATTTCCATCGGTGCGGCGACGGGAGCCGCGGGTCGCTGGTCGAAGGGGTCGTCGTGGCCCAGGCGGGCAACCACGCCTTCGTGCCCCACTCGTCCCACGGGATCACCTTCAGGGACTGCATCGCCTACGACGTGTTCGAGGATGCCTACTGGTGGGACGTGAAGGATCGGACCGACGACCTGGTCTGGGATTCCTGTGTCGCCGCCCTGGTCCGCGACGACCCGCCGTTCCGCGGGTTCCGGCTGACCGGGTTCCTGCTGGGTCATGGCGACCGCCTCACGGTGACGTCCTGTGTCGCCGTGGCCGTTCAAGGCTCCAAGAACGCGGCCGGGTTCGGATGGCCCGAGTTCACCGGCGGAGCCCGGGACGAGAACGGGGACCTGCTGGAGGGGATCTGGCGGTTCTCCGACAACGTCGCCCACAACAACAAGGTCAACGGGATCTTCGTCTGGCAGAACACTTCGGCGGCGGGGCACCTCGTCTCCGACTCGGTGCTCTACCGGAACGGGAAGTCCGGGATCGAGCACGGCGCGTACCTCAACCGCTATCGGTACCGGCGGCTGGTGCTGTGGGAGAACGGTCTCGACGACGACGTCATGGGGGCGCAGATCATCCAGCACGCCCAGCTCGACGGCCTCGAGTTCGCCGACATCGTCACGCTGGGGGCGCCCCGGTCGGTGTTGGCGGTCGCCCATCGGGGCGGACAGGCCCGGACACGGTATCTGCGGAACAGCTTCGGGGACCGGCAGAAGGTCGTGGTCCGGGAGTTCGAAGGGAGTCGCGGGTTCAACCCGGGATGGTACGAGTTCGTGGACTGTGGGGTGGAGCCCGACGACGTGGTGGTGGAGTCGGCGGTTCCGGGGATGGTGCTCCGCTCCCAGAACGGCGGGACGGCCTTTCAGGTCGCCGCCGACGGGCAGGTGCGGTCCATCCCGCCCTTCGCGTGATCGCGAACCGACCCCCGAGCATGCTCGGGGGTCGGTGACGAAGTGCGGGCCCGTTCAGGAGTTGGCGGCGGCGAAGCCGAGCATCGCAAGGAACGCGGCGGCGGCGAGGAACGCCAGGATGAGGATGATGGCGACCGGGATGAGCACGATCGCGACGGCGGCGCCCTGGGAGACCGACTGGGTCTCCTTCACCGCCCGAATGGCGAGGATCACCGACCAGATCCCGCCGACCAACCCCCCGATGATCGGGATGATGCCGAGCGCGGTGGGGGCGTAGGCGTAGCCCAGGGAGCGGAAGAGCTGCATGTAGCCGCCCTGGGCCTTGAACAGGCGGGAGATGAGGAAGAGGATCCCGGCGCCGATGGCGAGCCCGATGGTCGCCGAGAGGATGGCGTTGATGATCCAGCCTCCGACACCGAAGCGTCCCGGCCCGATCAGGGTCCCGAGCCCCGCCACGAGAGCGGCGATCCCGACCACCACCATCGCCTGGACGGTGGCGCCGTCGTCGTTCCCGATCTCCTCGTAGACCCCCTCTTCGAGTTTCACCGCCCGCTGGATTCGCGACCAGATCACGTTGAAGTCCATCGGCTCCCTCCTCCGACACTCGACGTTTCGTCCGCATCATGGCACGTTCCATCCCCTCGGGCCGGGAATCCGGGGGAAGAATCTGGTGGGACCAAGGTCCCGAGTTGCGAAGCGCGGAGCTCGCGTATGATTCGACCAGAGCGACCCTGGAGGAGCGAGATGATGCTGCGAAAGGGACAGCGAGTGATGCAGCCCACCAAGAAGGTCGGACAGCATCCCCGCACCGGGACGGTGATCGAGGTGAAGGGGGAGTTCGTGGAGGTACGGTGGGATGACGGTCACGTGAGCACCGTCACCGGCGCCTACCTGCGGCCCGTCGAGCGTCAACCCGCCTCGACGGGCTGAGAAAGGGATTCAACCTCCCCCGCCTCGCTGCCGATGACACACCCCGTGGGATTGTTTACACGGGGCATGGTGTCGGCGCGTGCCCTCTGGGCGCTCGACGATTCGGGGACGGTCGTCGACCCGCGGGTTCTCCAGACCAGGTTCGGGCGTCGGGTGCTCGCCTTCGGGGCGTTGGCGGTCTTCGCGGGCACGCTGGTGGCGATGGTCGTGGCGGTGGCCTCCTCGGGTGCCCCCGAGGTCACCATCGACTGGGTCCTCGCCTTCCCGGTCGCCGCCTTCTCATGGTGGGAGAGCCGCCGCGAGCGCCCCCGGTTCCTGGCGGTGTTCGTCACCTGGGTGACGCTGATCGCCCTTCCCGCCTCCCGGTTCGGCCCCGACGTCGCCATGTCCCTCTTCGTTCCCCTCGTGATGGCGGCCATGCTCGGAGGTCTCGTCCTCGACCGACCCCGTACCTTCCTCTACTTCGCGGCGGTGCTGGCCGCGTGGGGACTGCTGGTCGCCAGGATGGTCGCCGTCGCCGAACCCGGCTCCGATCCCGGTCGGGTGGTGGTCATCCAGGGTGTCGGGATCGTCGTCGCCCTCACCCTCGTCAACGTGTTGAAGCGGGTCGTGTTCGACTCGATCACCCGCTACGTCGAGCTGTTCGACAGCGTCCCCGTCGGTCTGTACCGCTCGACCGCCGACGGGCGCATCCTGGCGGCGAACCGAAAGCTCGCCCACATGCTCGGGTACGAGACGGTGGCCGACCTGCTGGCGGTGAACGCCCGGGACCTCTACGTGGACCCGTCGGTGCGGGACGAGATCATGGGCCAGAACCGGGAGGAGAACGCCGATCTCCACTTCCAGCTCCTCCGGCGTGACGGCCGGGCGATCTGGGTGCGGGAGACGAACCGGGAGGTCCGCAACCCCGACGGCAGCCTCGCCCACTACGAGGGGGCGATCGAGGACGTCACCGACCGGATCCGGGCGGAACAGTCGGCGGCCCGGGCCCAGCGGCTCTTCGCCGTGTCCTTCGAGTCGGCGCCCATCGGGATGGCCCTGGTGTCGTCCGACGGGAGGTTCCTGCGGGTGAACCGGGCCTTCTGTGAGCTGTTCCGCCGCTCCGCCAAGTCGTTCGCACGGCTTGACGTCGACCGGGTCCTGCGGGCCGCAGACGATCCCGGGGATCGTCCGGTGATCCCGATCGCGGCCGGGCGCTCCACCGAGGTCGAGCGCAGGCTCCGGGCGGCGGACGGGACCGAGTTCTGGGGTCGGATCTCGTTGTCGTCGGTGCCCGCCGACGCCGGCCGGGACGCGTTCCTCGTGTTGCAGGTCAGCGACGTCACCGCCCAGCGCCGCCTCCAGGAGCATCTCGAGGACCTGGTCCGTGCCAAGGACGAGTTCATCGCCTCGGTCTCCCACGAGATCCGCACGCCCCTCACGGCGGTGATGGGCTTCGCCTCCGAGCTGCAGGCCAACGTGGAGCGGTACTCGGCCCAGGAGCTGGCCGACCTCCTCGGGGTGGTGGCGGAGCAGGCCGGGAGCGTCAGTCACATCGTCGAGGATCTCCTCGTCGGAGCCAGGGCCGACATCGGACGGCTCGTCGTCGATCCGAGACCGATCGACGTCCGGGAGGAGGTGGAGCGGGCCATCCTGGACTGTGAACACGAGCGACGGGAGCGGGGTGCCGAGGTGAAGATCCACGGCGACGGGGCTCGGGCTCTCGCCGATCCGGGTCGATTCCGTCAGGTGGTGCGGAACCTGCTGACCAACGCCTACCGGTACGGGGGTTCCTCGGTGGAGGTGAGGATCGCCAACGGAGGGAAGACCGTGCACGTCCTCGTGGTGGACGACGGCGACGGGGTCCCCGAAGGTCGCGAGCAGGCGATCTTCGAGCCCTACCAGCGGGGGCACGACACCGTCGGTGCCACCGGCTCGATCGGACTCGGTCTGGCGGTCTCGAAGAAGCTCGCCCGGCTCATGGAGGGGGACCTCGTCTACCGCTACGAGAACGGGATGAGCGTGTTCGAGTTCGCGCTGCCCGCCTGCTGACCGATCAAGTTTCCAAACGAACGTTCGTTGTCTAGACTTCGGTCGGTACGCGACGCAGGAGCCCCGATGACGACGACGTCCGAGCGGACCAGCCCGGCCGAACGGTTCCAGGCGATCATCGACGCCGACGAGAAGATCGAGCCTTCCGACTGGATGCCCGAGGGCTATCGGAAGACCCTCATCCGCCAGATCGCCCAGCATGCCCACTCGGAGGTGATCGGGATGCAGCCCGAGGGGAACTGGATCACCAGGGCCCCGACACTGGAGCGCAAGGCCATCCTGATCGCCAAGGTCCAGGACGAGGCCGGACACGGGCTGTACCTCTACTCGGCCGCCGAGACCCTCGGCGTCACCCGAGACGAGCTGGTCGAGCTGCTCCACACGGGGGCCCAGAAGTACTCCTCCATCTTCAACTACCCCACCCTCACCTGGGCCGACATCGGGGCGATCGGCTGGCTGGTCGACGGGGCGGCCATCACCAACCAGGTGATGCTCACCCGCACCTCCTACGGGCCCTACGCCCGGGCGATGGTGCGCATCTGCAAGGAGGAGTCGTTCCATCAGCGGCAGGGCTACGAGATCATGTTGCGGCTGTGCAACGGCACGCCGGAGCAGAAGGCGATGGCCCAGGACGCGGTGAACCGCTGGTGGTGGCCGGCGCTGATGATGTTCGGGCCTCACGACTCCGAGTCGACCCACACCAACCAGTCGATGGAGTGGAAGATCAAGCGGATCTCGAACGACGACCTCCGCCAGCAGTTCGTCGACATGACCGTCCCCCAGGCGGAGTACCTGGGACTCACCCTCCCCGACCCCGAGCTCCGTTGGAACCCCGAGCGAGGCCACTACGACTTCGGCGAGATCGACTGGGACGAGTTCTGGCAGGTGGTGAAAGGTCACGGGCCGATGAACCGCGACCGGCTCGAACACAAGATCAAGGCGTGGGAGGACGGCGAATGGGTTCGTGACGCCGCCGCCGCCTACGCCGAGAAGCAGCAGGCTCGCCGGGCAGCGAGCCGGACGGGAGGCTGAGATGGCGTATTCGGTACCCCACCTCGACGGGGAACAGGACCCGCAGTTCGGTCGGAGTGACGCTCGCGGCTGGCCGATGTGGGAGGTGTTCGTTCGGCAGCGCCGGGGGATGAGCCACGTCCACGCGGGCAGCCTGCACGCCCCCGACGCCGAGACCGCGCTGCAGCACGCCCGGGACGTCTACACCCGTCGGGTGGAAGGGGTGAGCGTGTGGGTGGTGCCGTCGTCGGCGATCGTCGCCTCCGACCCGGATGAGGCGGACGCCTTCTTCGAGGCGATCGAGAAGCCCTACCGGGCCGCCACCTACTACGAGATCCCCGACGAAGTGGGGCAGATGTGACGACCCGGGACCGGATCACGAGCCGTGCGCCCCAGGGGAGCGTCCCCGTCTTCGACGGCGACCCGCTGTTCCTCTACCTCGTCCGCCACGCCGACGACAACCTGATCCTCGCCCAGCGGCTCTCCCAGTGGGTGTCCTGGGCTCCCGAGCTGGAGGAGGACATCGCCCTCGCCAACCTCGCCCTCGACTTCCTCGGCGTCGCCCGTGCCCTCTACACCTACGCAGGCGAGGTCGAGGGGCGAGGCAGGACCGAGGACGACCTGGCGATGCTCCGCACCGAGCGGGAGTTCACCAACGTGCTCCTCGTCGAACAGCCCAACGGCGACTTCGCTCACACGATGGCCCGCCAGCTCTTCTTCGACGCCTACCAGCTCGGGCTGTGGGAGGCGCTGTCCTCGTCCGCCGACGCCACCCTCGGGGGGATCGCCGCCAAGGCACTCAAGGAGGCCCGGTACCACTTCCGTCACTCGTCCACCTGGGTGATTCGCCTCGGTGACGGCACCGAGGAGAGCCACCGGAGAATGCAGGCGGGGATCGACGCCCTGTGGCGGTTCGTCGGCGAGCTGTTCGTCGGCGACGACGTGGAGGCCGCCATGGTCGAAGCGGGCGTCGGGGTCGATCCGTCGACGTTGCAGGAGGCCTGGGAGGAACGGGTCTCCGACGTCGTCTCCCAGGCGACGCTCTCGGTCCCCGACGATCCGTTCCAGAGGATGGGGGGACGCGTCGGGTTTCACAGCGAGCACCTCGGACATCTCCTCGCCGAGATGCAGTGGATGCAGCGGGCCTATCCGGGGATGGAATGGTGAGCGCCGTCGCCCTCGACGCCCGTCGAGCCCGGGAGGTCCTCGCCCAGGTGGTCGACCCCGAGATCCCCACGCTCACCATCGAGGAACTGGGGATCCTGCGGGACGTCGCCGTCGAAGAGGGACGCGTCACCGTCGACATCACCCCGACCTACTCGGGGTGTCCGGCCATGGATCTGATCCGTCGTCAGGTCCGGGACGCGCTCGTCGCCGCCGGATTCGTCGACGTCGAGGTCCGCACCGTGTACGCGCCGGCGTGGACCACCGACGACATCAGCGACGAGGGTCGCCGGAAGCTGGCGGCGGTGGGCATCGCCCCGCCTCGGCGCCTCGACGAAGTGACCGTACCGATCCTGTGTCCCCGCTGTGCCACCGACCGGGTCCGGACCGTGGCGGAGTTCGGCTCCACCGCCTGCAAGGCACTCATGGTCTGCGAACGGTGTGGTGAGCCCTTCGACCGTTTCAAGGAGCTGTGATGTCCGAGCTGGTCTTCCATCCCCTTCGGGTCGTCGAGGTCGTCCCCGAGACCGACGAGGCGGTGAGCATCACCTTCGACGTGCCCGCCGAGCTGGCCTCGACCTTCCGGTATCTCCCCGGCCAGCACGTCACCCTGCGGGCGATCATCGACGGGGAGGACGTCCGCCGCAGCTACTCCATCTGTGCCAACGCCAACTCGCACAAGCTGCGGGTGGGGATCAAACGGCTCGAGGGGGGAGTCTTCTCGACCTGGGCCACGACCCGGCTACGCGCCGGGGACGTCGTCGACGTGATGCCGCCGGTCGGGGAGTTCACCATCGACCCCGATCCCGAGCGGGAGGCCCGCTATGGGGCGATCGCCGCCGGGAGCGGGATCACGCCGATCCTGTCGCTCATCTCCACCACCCTCGAAGCCGAGCCCCGGAGCACCTGGGTGCTGCTCTTCGGGAACCGCGCCGCTCGCAGCATCATGTTCCTCGAGGAGCTCGAGGGTCTGAAGGACCGTTACCCGGACCGGTTCCAGCTCGTCCACGTCCTCAGCCGGGAGGCGACGACCCTCCCGTTGTTCTCCGGCCGCCTCGACGCCGCCAAGCTCCGGGAGCTCTTCGGGACGGTCGTGGATCCCCGGACCGTGGACTCCTGGTACCTGTGCGGTCCCTACGGGATGGTGACGGACGCCCAGCAGGTGTTGGAGGAGCTGGGAACGCCGCCGGAGGCGATCCACACCGAGTTGTTCTTCGCGGGGCCGATCGAGGTCACGCCACCGCCCGCCCCCGAAGGGGAGGAGGGCGCCGTCACCCTCCTGCTCACCCTCGACGGTCGTCAGACGGAGGTGGCGATGAACCCGGCGGCGTCGATCCTCGACGCCGCCCTCACGGTCCGGCCCGAGCTGCCCTACTCCTGCAAGGGCGGGATGTGCGCCTCCTGCAAGGCGCGGCTCGTCGAGGGAGAGGTGGACATGGACAAGAACTACGCCCTCGTCGCCGAAGACCTCGCCCAGGGTTTCATCCTCACCTGCCAGGCCCACCCACGTACCGACCGGGTCGTGGTCGACTACGACCAGCGATGACGACCCGTCACACCCGCCGGGACGTGGTGGAGGCGGCGGGACGCCTCTTCGCCCAGAAGGGGTATCACGGCACGTCGATGCGGGACCTGGGTCGCGAGCTGGGGCTGTTGGGGTCGTCGCTCTACGCCCACATCAGCTCGAAGGAGGACCTCCTCGTCGAGGTCGTCGATCGTGGCGCAGCCATGTTCCAGGAGTCGGCCGAGCGTGCCCTGTCCACTCCCGGCTCCGCCGTCGACCGGCTGCGGGCGCTGGTCGCAGGCCATGTCGGGGTCGTCCTCGGTCACATGGACGAGGTCCGGACGTTCCTCAACGAGGCACGGGCTCTCGACGGTGGGCACCGCGCACGGGTCCTCGCCGCCCGGGACCGGTACGAGCAGGCCTTCCGGCAGGTGCTCGCCGAAGGAGTCGAAGAGGGCTCGTTCCGGGCCGATCTCGACCCCAAGGTGAGCGCCATCTTCGTCCTCTCGATCCTCAACGCCCTCGACCGTTGGTACCGCCCGGGAGGGCCCCTCGACGCCGACGGGTTGGTCGATGCCCTGATGGAGTTCGTCATGATGGGGATCGGCTCGGGCTCGAAGGAGTAGCCTGGGAGGAATGGACGACCGTTATCTCCGCCCCACCTACCACCTCGACTTCGACCACCCGACGGTGCGTGCCTTCGCCGAGGAGGCGATCGCCGGTCGGACGTCACCCCGGGAACGGGCCGTCGCGCTCTTCTACGAGGTGCGTGACCGCATCCGGTACACGCCCTACGACGTGGATCTCTCGCCGGAGGCGATGCGGGCCTCGGCGGTGCTGGCGGCGGGGAGGGGCTTCTGCATCCCCAAGGCCGTGCTGCTGTCGGCGGCGGCCCGGGCGGTGGGTGTCCCCGCCCGCCTGGGGTTCGCCGACGTCCGTAACCACCTGGCGTCTGCCCGCCTCCTCGAGGTGATGGGCGGCACCGACGTGTTCGCCTGGCACGCCTTCAGCGAGTTCTGGTTGGACGGTCGCTGGATCAAGGCCACTCCCGCTTTCAACATCGAGCTGTGCGAGCGGTTCGGGGTGCGGCCCCTCGAGTTCGACGGGACCACCGACGCTCTCTTCCACCCCTACGACACGGCAGGTCGCCAACACATGGAGTACATCCGGGACCGGGGCAGCTACGACGATCTCCCCCTCGACGAGATCCGCTCGTGCTTCGAGGAGATGTACCCCCGTTGGATCGACGAGCGGCCGGGTGGGGACCTGGCGGCGGAGGCCGAGGCGGAGCGGGCCGCTCAGCGGTAGCGGCGCTCCCTTCGGAACTTCTTCCAGTCGGAGGTCTTCGTCGACCAGACGACGTCGGTGACGATCTGGACGACCCCGAGGACGACGAGGGCGACGAGGGTCCAGCTCGGAACCCCGGCGGCCCAACCCGCCCCGAGCATCAGGAACGGGAGGGCCTTGGTCGTGAGGGCGCCGGCGGCGTGCATCCACGCCCGCCGTCCCGCCGGAACCCTCAGGTAGGTGGCGTAGTCGACCTTCACCCCGGGCTGTGGCCGGGTCCACGAGCCGATGAACCAGTGGGTGAACCGCATCCCGAACACCCGGCCGACGGCGAGATGGGCGAGGCCGTGGGTGGTGGCCTCCAGGATCCCGGTGCCGACGAGGAGCAGCCCTCCGTTCCAGGGTGATCCGACGCCGTAGGCGGCGGCGACGACGCCGAGACCGACCGCCGTGCCGACGAGCATCACCGCGGTGCCGGCGCCGGCGGGGATGCTGAGCAGGGCCCAGCGTCGGAACGCCTCACGATCGACGGCGGCGATCCGGTCTGCCAGGCGGTCGCGGAGCGAGGGGTCGCGTTTGGCGGCCGCCACCACCTTCCAGAACCCGAGGGCGGCCAGGTCCACCGGTTCATCACCCCCGAGGGCCGCCTCGCATCGGGCGAGGATCTCATCGGCTGCGGCAGGTTCCATGACGGGCTCCTCCTGTCGTCTCCGAACCTAGTGGCCGTGCCGGGCGGCGAGGCGTTCCAGACCCAGGACGTCGATGATCGCCCTTCCGGACTCGATGGAGCTTCTCGGCACGGGCATCCCCGTTCCGTCGGCGATTCGGTTCATCATCTCGAAGTTGGCGGTGACCGCGGCCGCTCGGACCAGGCCGATCGGGCCGAAGGCATCGGCGACGGACCGACGGATCGGTTCGACGGGTCCCGCTCGGCCCACGGTGACGTCGACGAAGGCGAGGAGGGTCGTGCCGCCGGGCACGCCGCTGTCGAGGGTGGGATCGGCGATCGCCTCGAGGTGGAGCTCCCATCGATGTGCCTCCATGCTCGCCCGGAGCATGCCCACGTGGGCGAGGGTTCAGTAGAAGCACTGATTGAGGAGGGAGACCCGGGAGGCGATCAACTCCATCTGGGGGCGCCCGAGCCCCTTGGCGATGAGCGGGTCCGCCATCTCCTCGATCGTCAGGTAGAGCGACCCGTGGAGGTCCTTCATCGCCTCGGTCTCGGCGGGGACGTGGTCGAGGGCGACGACGATCGAACGTCCCTGGGGCATCGGCACCCACGCACGCCCCAGCCGGGTGCCCTCGGCCGGGATGCGGGAGGGTTCGCCGGGGCGTGGCTCGGGAAGGGGCTCGTGCCCGGCACCGAGGGCGGTGGTGAGCCGATCGACGGCGGCCAGCCGGGCGACGACCCCGATCAGCTCGACGTACCGCTCGTGGTCGAGGCCCGCGTCCAGCAGTGAGCGGACCCAACCGGGACCGGTGGAGTGGGGAGCCGACGAGAGCACCCGCGCCGCCTCGCGGGCTCCGAGGGGCAGGTCGGTCGGCGTCGCCGCTTCGACGCCCCTGGCGAGCCGCGCCTCGGCGGCGATGGCGACGCGTTCGGCGCCGCTCCACCAGGTGCCGGGGGCGGCGAGGCGTTCCCACTCCCTTCGGAGCGCGGCGACGATGTCGGGGAGTGCGGCCAGCTCGTGGTGGTCGAAGGGCATCGTCGACCAGGGTACCGGCCTCCGGGGCGTGGCGAGGTCGGGCCGGATACAGTGGGTGGCCGATGAGAGTCGTCACCGGATTGAGCGCCCGAGTGGAGCTGGTGGTCGGCGAGGCCGACACCGCCCTCGCCGTCGGCTCCGGAGACGTGCCGGTCTTGGCGACCCCCCGGGTCGTGGCCTTGGCCGAGGAGGCCACGGTGGCGGCGGTGGCTCCGGCCCTGGACGACGGGGAGACCACCGTGGGGACACGGGTGGAGCTGGACCATCTGGCGGCGACGCCGGTGGGGAAGACGGTGGTGGCCGAGGCCCGCCTGGTGACGGTGCATCGGCGTCGGCTTCGGTTCGCCGTCGAGGTTCGGGAGGGCGACCGGGTCGTCGCCGAGGGGACGGTGACCCGGGCGGTGGTGGATCGGGATCGGTTCCTGGGGTCGTTGGGGGTCGAAGGGAGCGGAGGACCGGGCGCTTGACTGAGTGAACACTGTTCACTTACACTTGGTGAACATTGTTCACTCATCAGGAGTCGTGATGCGACGGATCCATGTGGTGCTCGGTGCCTCGGGTGGGGCAGGGAACGCGATCGTGCGGGAGCTGCACCGCGCAGGTATCCCGGTGCGGGCGGTGAACCGCAGCGGCCGTGCCGACGTACCGGACGGGGTCGAACGGATCGCCGCCGACCTCACCGTCGGAGGGCAGGCACGGCGGTCGGTGGAGGGCGCGGAGGTGGTCTACATGGCGGCGCAGCCCGCCTACCACCGCTGGCCCCAGGAGTTCCCGCCACTCCTCGCCGAGGTCGTCGCCGCCACGGCGGAGGTCGGTGCGAAGCTCGTCATGGTGGACAACCTCTACGCCTACGGGCCCGGATCGGGGACGATCTCCGAACAGACCCCCGAACAGGCGACGGACCGCAAGGGTCGCGTGCGAAGGGAGATGGCGGAGATGCTCCGGGAGGCCCATCGCTCGGGGCGTCTTCGGGTCGCCATCGGGAGGGCGTCGGACTACTACGGGCCCCGGGCCGACAACTCGGGGCTCACCGCCCTCGCCATCGCTCCTGCCGCGCGGGGGCGGACGGCGCGCTGGATCGCCGCCCTCGACGTCCCCCGCTCGATCGCCTACCTCCCCGACGTCGCCCGGGCCTACGTCCGTCTGGGGACGTCGGAGGCGGCGGACGGACACACGTGGATCCTGCCCCACGGCGAACCCGTGACCGGTCGGCGGTTCCTCGCCGCCGTCGCCGCCGCGGCCGGAGACGGCGTCGACGTGCGGGTCCTGTCGGAGGGCGCGTTGCGGGTGGCGGCGCCCTTCCACCGGCCCTCCCGAGAGATCCTCGGCGTGCTGTACCAGTGGTCCGCCCCCTTCGTCGTCGACGACCGGCGCTTCCGTGCGACCTTCGGCGACATCGACGTCACTCCCCTCGAAGACGCCGTCGCCCGTGCCGTCGCCGCCTATCGGTCGAGATCGCGGTGACGGGGACCGTCTGCGCACCGCCCGCCCTCCGGTGATGCCCGGCGTTGCGCGACGTCGCTAACGTCGCCCGGTGCCCTGGACCCTGGTGACCAACGACGACGGACCCGACAGCCCCGCTCTCGTTCCCTTCGCACGGGCGGTGGCCCGGGTGTGCGGCGAGGTCCGTGTCGTGATCCCCGACCGTGAGCGGAGCTGGGTCGGCAAGGCCATCACCCGATTCGAGCCGGTGGCGGTGCGTGTGGAGGAACGCGAGGGTCTCGAGCTTCACGTGTGCACCGGGTACCCGGCCGATGCCGTCCAGCTCGCCGTCGACGGGTTGTTCGACGACCCCCCTCGGCTCGTCGTCTCCGGCATCAACCTCGGGTACAACCACGGTGCCGGGTTCATCATGTCGTCGGGGACGGTGGGGGCGGCCACCGAAGGATGGGTCTCGGGGATCGGGGCCGTCGCCGTCTCCACCGGCACGGTCGGAGATTGGACGAGCTGGAAGGCCGAGGCCCACGCCCCCGAGACCCGACCCCGTTGGGAGCGCCTGGCCGCCCTCGCCGCCCGCCTGGTCGGGGATCTGGTCGAGGCCGGGGCGACGGAGCTCGCCGACGTCGTCAACGTCAACGTCCCCTTCGAAGCCGACGACACGACGCCTCGCAGGATCACTCGGCCCGCCCGCACCGGGTACGACCGCCTCTTCCGGCCGGTGGGGGACGGGGTCTTCGTCCACGACTTCGGTGGCGGCCTGAGGGAGTTCGCCGCCCTGGAAGGCACCGACGTGGAGGCCGCCCACCGGGGTTGGATCTCCATCACCGCCCTCCAGATGCCCCAGGCCGTCGACGTCCCGATCGAGATCCGCCGGAGGATCGAGGCGTGGAGCTGACCCTCGGCACCGTCGCCATCCTCATCGGGGCCGGCCTCGCCACCGGGTTCATCAACGCCGTGGCCGGGGGTGGCAGCGCCATCAGCCTCCCGGTGCTCGAAGCCCTCCTCGGTGCCACCGCCGCCAACGGCACCAACCGCATCGCCATCCTGTTCGCCAACGCCAGTGCCGTTCTCGGGTACACCCGAGGTGGGGCGATGCCATGGCGGCGGGTGGCGGGGGCGATCCCGGCGGCGGTCGTCGGCGCCGCCGTGGGGGCATGGACCGCGACCAGGCTCGACAACGACGCCATGAAGAAGGTGTTCGCCTTCGTCCTGGTGTTCATCGCCGTCTCGGTCCTCACCAAACCGACGGTGTGGTTGAAGGAGCGGAACGAGCGGGCGGTGCGTCAGCCCTGGAGGTCGCTGGTGTTCTTCGGAATCGGGTTCTACGGAGGATTCGTCCAGGCCGGCGTCGGGTTCCTCCTGTTGGCCGGGTTGGTCCTGGCCGAAGGCCTCGACCTCGTTCGTGGCAACGGCGCCAAGGTCCTTCTCATCCTCCTCTACACGCCGGTGGCCCTGGCGTTCTTCGCCCAGGCCGCGGCCGTGAACTGGGCGGTCGGGCTCACCATGGCCATCGGCAACACGGCAGGCTCCTATCTCGCCGCTCGCCTCGCCGTCACCCGCGGTGCCCGTTGGATCAGGTGGCTGCTGGTCGTGGTCGCCGTCGGTGCGGCCGTCAGGATGCTCCTGGCATGACGAGGATCACGTCACCTCCCACGTCCCTCCCGACCGGAGGAGGGCTTCCAGGTCGCCGGCGCCGAGACGCTGCTGGGCCTCGGCGATCTGGGACGCCATGAGACGCTCGTAGGTGTCACGCGGCGCGTCGCGGAAGATGCCGATCGGTGTGGGTCCGTGAGGCCCGTGGGAGAGCTGGGCGAGGGCGAAGGCGATGGTCGGGTCCGGACGGGTCTCGTCGTGGACGAGGATCTCCGAGGGATCGGCGGACGCCCGGTCCACCACCTGGGCTCGGCCGTCACGGAAGATCACCGCCTTCTCCTGGTTCGGACCGAACACGATCGGCTCGCCGTGGCGCAGATCGATCCGGTTGTGAACCCGTTCCTCCTTCCCGGTGAGCTCGATGAACGCCTTGTCGTTGAAGACGTTGCAGTTCTGGTAGATCTCGATGAACGCCGCGCCCTGATGTTGGTACGCCCGCTCCAGGATCTCCTGGGTGAGGGGACGGTCCATGTCGAGGGTCCGGGCGACGAAGGTCGCCTCGGCGCCGAGGGCGAGGGCCACCGGGTTGAACGGCCAGTCGATCGCTCCCATCGGCGAGGACTTGGTGCGCTTGCCGAGCTCGGAAGTCGGCGAGTACTGGCCCTTGGTCAGGCCGTAGATCTGGTTGTTGAACAGCAGGATCTTGATGTCGATGTTGCGCCGCAGGGCGTGGATGAGGTGATTGCCGCCGATGGAGAGGGCGTCGCCGTCGCCGGTCACCACCCAGACCGACAGATCGGGGCGGGAGGCGGCGAGCCCGGTGGCGATGGCCGGAGCCCGTCCGTGGATCGTGTGCATCCCGTAGGTGTTCATGTAGTAGGGGAACCGGGACGAGCAGCCGATGCCGGAGACGAACACGATCTTCTCCTTCGGGAGGCCCATGTTCGCCATGAAGTTCTGCACCGAGGCAAGGATCGTGTAGTCCCCGCAACCGGGGCACCAGCGGACCTCCTGATCGGTCTGGAAGTCGGCGCGTGTGTAGGCGGAAGTGGTCATCGTTTCAGCATCTCCAGGATCTTGTCCTCCACCTCGGCGACCTTGAAGGGGACACCGGCGACCTTGTTCAGCCCCTCCGAGTCGATCAGGTACTCGGCTCGGAGGAGGCGTCGGAGCTGTCCCGTGTTCAGCTCCGGCACCAGGATCATGTCGAAGGAGCGGAGGACGTCCTCCAGGTTCTCGGGGAACGGGTTGAGGTACCTGAGGTGGACGGTGGCGACCTTGTGTCCGCGGTTGCGGGCCCGCCGCGCCGCCGCCCTGATCGAGCCCAGGGTGGAACCCCAGCCCACCACCAGCAGGGATGCGTCCTCGTCGCCCTCCACCTCCACCGGGGGGATGTCCGAGGCGATGTTGGCGATCTTCCACGCCCGGCTGTCGGTCATGAGCTGATGGTTGGCCGGGTCGTAGGAGACGTTGCCGGTGATCGCCTCCTTCTCCAGCCCGCCCAGGCGATGCTCCAGGCCCGGGGTGCCGGGGACGGCCCAGGGACGGGCGAAGGTGTGGACGTCGCGCAGGTAGGGCAGGAAATGCCCTTCCGGCCCGTTCGGCTCGGTGGCGAAGGGCACCGAGATGTCGGGGAGCTCGTCGACGGCGGGGAGACGCCACGGCTCCGATCCGTTGGCGATCAGGTTGTCGCTCAGCAGGATCACCGGGGTCATGTACTTGAGGGCGATCCGAGCAGCTTCGATCGCCACGTCGAAGGCATCCGACGGGGAGGCCGCCGCCAGGACCGGGAGGGGCGACTCCCCGTGCCGACCGTAGAGGGCGAACAGCAGATCGGTCTGTTCGGGCTTGGTGGGGAGACCCGTGGAGGGCCCACCCCGTTGCACGTCCACGATCACCAGCGGCAGCTCGGTCATGACCGCCAGGCTGATGCCTTCGGACTTCAACGCCAGACCGGGACCCGACGTCCCGGTCACCGCCAGCGCGCCCCCGAAGGCCGCGCCGATGGTGGCACCGATGGCGGCGATCTCGTCTTCGGCCTGGAAGGTTCGGACCCCGAAGTTCTTGCGCCGGGCCAGTTCGTGGAGGATGTCCGACGCCGGGGTGATCGGGTATGAGCCGTAGAAGAGCGGGAGCTTGGCGGCGTGGGCGGCCGCGATCAGGCCCCAGGCGAGGGCGGTGTTCCCGGTGACGTTGGTGTAGGTGCCCGGCGGGAGGTGGGCGGGCTTCACCAGGTAGGTCACCTTGGTGGCCTCGGTGGTGATCCCGAAGTTGTAGCCGGCCTTGAAGGCGGAGATGTTGGCCTTCACCACTTCGGGCCGGGCGGCGAACTTCTGCTCCACCCATTCGAGGGTCGGCTCCTGGGGGCGGTGGAACAGCCAGGCGAGGAGCCCCAGCGCGAAGAAGTTCTTCGAGCGGAGCACGTCACGTCCCTTCACCCCGGAGTCCTTGACGGCCTCCTTGGTGAGGCTCTCCATCGGCACCTTGATGACCCGGTAGCCCTCGAGGCTGCCGTCTTCGAGCGGGTTCTTCTCGTACCCCGCCTTGGCCAGGTTGCGTTCGTTGAACGCCTCGGTGTTGACGATCAGCGTCCCGCCTTGACGAAGGTCGGCGAGATTCGCCTTCAGGGCCGCCGGGTTCATCGCCACCAGGACGTCGGGCTGGTCGCCGGCCGTGAGGATGTCGAAATCGGCGATCTGGACCTGGAACGACGAGACCCCGGGAAGGGTGCCGGCAGGCGCTCGGATCTCGGCGGGGAACGACGGGAGGGTGGCCAGATCGTTGCCGAAGGCGGCGGAGGCATCGGTGAATCGGGATCCTGCGACCTGCATCCCGTCCCCCGAGTCACCGGCGAGACGGATGACGACCCGGTCGAGCTCCGCGGTCTGGGTTTCTTGTTCGGATTCGTCGTTGACTGTCGCGATGGTGTCCGACACGTTCACTTCCTCAGATTGGCTTCGCACGCGGGTCGGATGGGTTCGGCGACGTTGAGGAGATGGTTCGACGCTCGACCCGGGGCCGAGCGGGGACCGTTGCACGACTTCTCCGGCCCGACGCCAGTGTACTCCCCGTCGGGAACAGTTCCACGATCCTGCGCGATCAGGCGCCGGTGACCGTCACGGAGGTGAAGACGCCTTCCCGTTCCCCCAGGGCGGCGACCTCCAGGAGGCGGTGCTCTCGCCACCAGGGAGCGACGAGCTGCAGGGCGGGAGGCGGCGCGGCGTCGTACGCGGTGGGGGCGACGAGGGCCGGGCATCCCAGGTGGTTGACGAGGGCGGTGAACCCGGACAGCGCCGTCCGGTAGGGGACGGGACCCTGGCTGGTCTCCACGAGATCCTCACCGATGCGTTTGGTCGTCACCCCGGTGGCGGGAGTGACCAACAGGTCGACCCGGCGGAAGATCCTGGCGGCGACGTGGGTGAGGGCCGACCTCCATGCCCGCGCCTCCACGTATTCGTCGAGGGTGATGGTCATCGCGTCGTCGATCCTGGCGGCGACCTCGGGCCCGTACTCGCGACCTTCGGACCACCATCGGCGATGGATCGTCGCCACCTCGCCGTAGGAGGCCTCCCGGATCATCCCCGGCGGGGTGAACGACGGCTCCTCGATCTCGGTGACCTCGGCGCCCAGGGCCTGCAGGCGTCCGACCGTCTCGGCGAACGCCACCGCCACCTCCTCCGAGGTCGGGACGTCGTCGACCCACGGCACCGGGATTCCGATCCTCACCCCCTGGAGGTCGGGGAGCCTCGCCGAGGGGGTGACGACCGGTCGGGGAGCCGACCAGGGGTCGGCGGGGTCGTCTCCGGCGAGCACCGAGTAGGCGAGGGTGAGGTCCTCGACCGTGGAGGCGATGGGGCCGACCGTGTCGAGGGAGGGGGCGAGGGGGAAGACCCCGGTGAGGGGGATGCGACCGTGGGTCACCTTCAGGCCGAACTGGCCGCAGAGGGCGGCGGGAACCCTCACCGATCCGCCCGTGTCGGTCCCGATCCCGATCGGTACCTGGCCTGCGGCGACGGCGGCCGCCGACCCCCCCGACGATCCTCCGGGGGAGGTCTCGGGGTCCAGGGGGTTGCGGACCGGCCCGAACCAGTGGTTCTCGGAGGAGAAGCCGAAGGCGAACTCGTGGAGGCCGGTGCGGGAGACGATCACCGCCCCGGAGGCTTCGAGCCGCTCGACCACCGTCGCCGATCGTTCGGCGACCCGTCGGTAGAAGGACGACCCGCATGTGGTGGTCCGACCGGCCTGGTCGACGAGGTCCTTCAGGGCCACCGGGACGCCGGCCAGGGGGCCGGGATCGACCCCGGCGGCCACCGCCTCGTCGATCTGGGCGGCGCGGGTGAGGGCCGCGTCCCGGTCGACGAAGGTGGCGATGTTGAGGCGGGGCTGGCAGGCCTCGGTCTCGTCCAGGGCGGCGGTGATGGTCTCGACGGCGCTGCGACTCCCGGCCTTCACTTCGGCGGCGATCTGTGTCGCGGCGACCCTCACCACGACACCCGACGGTTCAGGGGAAACACGGAGATCCAGATCTTGCCGGGCGGAACCAGCAGCGGAGTCCCGTCGGCGGTGGTCAACCGGAACGGTTCGGTGTCGCGGCTCCGCCGCCACGTCCCTTCGACCACGGTCCCGCCGGAGGCCACGAGCGCCCTCCCCGAGCCGACCACGTCGATCGCCGGCACCGGTTTGCCGTCGGAGGGACGATCGGGCCGGGCGGTGTACGGCTGGCCGAAGAGGACCACGAGGGTGTCGAAGACGAGGGGTCCGCGTCGCCCGTCGGCGCCCAGCCACTCCTGGGTCTCGCCGCCGACGACCCGCTCGTACCCCTCCCCGTTCCAGCTCCAGGTGACACGGTTCCCCGGGGCCCAGTCGAAGAGCAGATCGGTCGCCGGCTCTCCGCCTGCGGGCAGCGGACCGAACTCGAAGTAGGGGGCGTCGGGAGGGTCATCGGAGAATCCGGCGCGGTCGGCACGCTCGCGCATCTTCACCGTGTCGCCGTAGAGGTTGTAGGGGGCGCGGCGGGAGCTGATCCGGAACATCGCCGGGGGGGTGTTGCCCAGGACGGGGAGGCCCCGCTGGCGGAACTTGGCCAACACCCAGTAGGAGGCGCCGCTGATCACGAGGGTCGCCCCCAACGGCGCGATGAGGGTCGGGTCGGTGGGGCGTCCCGAGCGGATCGGACCCAGATAGGCGCTGTCGGACTGGTGGAACAGGGCGATGAACCTCGTGAACCCACCCTCGACCTTCAGCTCGATCACGGCGTCGGCCTCCTGCAGGCCCGACTGGGGTCGGGCGTTGGGATGGTTGTCGACCTTCACCGCCAACACCCGCCGGTCCAACAGCTCGGGCCGGTCCACGGGGAGTCCGTTGACCGGTGAGGGAGGACCGAGCGGTTCGGTGGTCGTGGTCGACTCGGAGGTGGTCGTCACCAGGCTCGTGGTCGTCGACGCGACCGTGGTGGAGGTCGTGGAGGTGGTGGAGGAGGTGGAGGAGGTCGTGGTGGTGGCGGCGGAGCCTCCACAGGCGGCCAGCACCAGCGCGACCAGAACCCCCGGGATGACGCGTGGCATCGTCGGGATGCTAGAGCACCGCCGTGCTGGAGCCCAGCTCAGGCCTCGACGCTGCCCCGTACCGGCACGAGGGGCGAGGCGGCCTCGGGGTCGTTCACCGCCATCGCCAGCTCGATCCCGTCGGGCCCGGAGTTGAGGAGATAGAGGGCGTCGATGTTGACGCCGGCGTCGGCCAGTCGTCGGGCGAGACGGGCCAGCTCGCCGGGACGGTGGGGGAGATGGGCGTCGAGGACCTGATGCTCCTCCGCCTGGATCCCGGCGTCCGAGAGGCAGCGGCGGGTGGCGGTGGCGTCATCCACGATGAGCCGGACGACGCCTTCCCCGTCGATCCCGTAGGCCGCCAGCGCCTCGATGTTGACGCCTGCCTCGGCGAGGCGTTCGGTGAGCGAGGCGAGCATCCCCGGTCGGTTGGCGAGGCGCACCACGAACTCGGTCATGACTCCAGCCTACGCGCTCGTCCGTGTTCGTGCTCCCCGGGTCACTCCCCACATCCGACCCCACCCTGGATGGACTGGACGACGTCGGTGGGGTCGGGACCGCTCAGCAGGCCCCACATGAACCCGGCCCCGGGGACGTCGTTGATGAACTGCGCCTCGAAGTACGGGTCGCCGCTCACCACCGCCCCGTCGCCGTAGAAGGCCCGTACGTCCGCCACCGTGCTGCCCACTCTGAGGCCCTCACGGGTGGCGAGGTCGAGGAGCGGGGCGTCGATGAGCGCCGAGTTCGAGTAGCTGAAGAAATGCCGGACGCCCGCCGGCGCCCAGTCGGTCGGACCGTCGGAGAAGAACACCTCGAGCGTCTGCCAGCGGGCCATCCGGACCTCGGTGCCCGGACAGGTCCCGAACACCGAGAAGCTGGAGATCCAGCCGGAGTCCTCGTCGGGGTCTCCGAGCAGCTCGCGGAGGCGGGCGATCGTCTCCTCGGCCCCGGTTCCGAAGGGGATGTCCCCCAGCCCGTCGGGTTCGAGGACCAGAACCGCCGTCGGGTCGACGACGGTCGTGGTGGTGGTGGCCTCGGTCGTGGTAGTCGTCGCTTCGGTCGTGGTGGTGGCCTGGGTCGTGGTGGTCGTCGCCTCGGTGGTGGTCGTCCCGGTCGTCGGCCGGGTGGTGGCGGTGGCAGGAGGGTTCGTGGTCGGGGCGGCGGCGACGGTGGTGGTCGTGACGTCCCCCGTGCGGCTCGCCACGACGACGAGGGTCAGTGCCGCCAAGACGACCGCACCACCCAGGCCGAGAAGGACACCCTTCTGCACCGGGGAGAGAGAGGAGAAGGTTCGTCGGCTCGGCTGCAACGGTCACCCCCAACGTTTCGTTCGTCGGCAACCTAGCGAATTCGAGAACCCGGAGAGACGCCGTCCTGGTAGATTGACGGCCGACGCGCTCATCCAGAGCGGTGGAGGGACAGGCCCTGTGAAGCCGCGGCAACCGGCCCTCTTCGGGAACGGTGCCAATGCCTGATCGATGAGTCGCCGACGACGGGTCGCTCCCGTCCGAGGTGCTCGGAGAGCGCGCAGGACGGACGAACGAGGAGCGGCACGTTGAGCGAGTATCTGGATGCGGTTCGCCGGCGGGTGGTGATCTTCGACGGCGGAGCCGGCACCACCTTCCAGCGGGCGGGCCTGGGGCCGGACGACTACGGCGGACCAGCGTTCGAAGGCTGCCACGAGCTGCTGAACGTCACTCGTCCCGACGTCGTCGAGGCGCTCCACGAGTCCTTCCTCGCCGTCGGTTGCGACGTGGTGGAGACCAACACCTTCGGCGCCTTCGGGGTGCCGCTGGGGGAGTACGGCATCGCCGATCGTGCGTACGAACTGGCGGCCGCCGGCGCCGAGATCGCCCGTCGTGTGGCCGACCGTCATGCCACCAGGGAGCGGCCCCGCTGGGTGGCGGGATCGATCGGACCGGGGACGAAGTTCCCGTCCCTCGGCCAGATCACCTACCAGGAGCTGCGGTCTCAGTATGAGATCGAGGCGCGGGGGCTCATCGACGGTGGCGTCGACCTGTTGCTCATCGAGACCCAGTTCGACCTTCTCGGCCTGAAGGCGGCGGTGGCAGGCTGCCGACGCGCCATGGCGGCGGCGGGCGTCGATCTTCCGATCCAGACGCAGGTCACCATCGAGCTCACCGGACGGATGCTCCCCGGGACCGAGATCGGTGCGGCCCTCGCCGCCATCGAACCCCTGGGTGTGGACGTGATCGGACTCAACTGCGCCACCGGACCCCAGGAGATGTGGGAGCCGCTGCGCCACCTCTCCCGGCACGGTCGGCGACCGATCTCGGTCATCCCCAATGCCGGGTTGCCGGAGGTCGTCGACGGGGAGATGCACTACGGGCTCGGCCCGGACGAGCTCGCCGACCATCTGGAACGGTTCGTCCTCGAGCTGGGCGTGAGCGTCGTCGGGGGATGTTGTGGGACGACCCCCGAACATCTGGACGCGGTCGTGCGGCGATGTCGCGACCTACGACCGGGGACGCGGGAGCCGATCCACGAGCCGGGGGCGACCTCCTTGTACTCGTTCGTTCCCTTCCGCCAGGACACGTCGTTCCTCATCGTCGGCGAGCGCACCAACGCCCAGGGGTCGAAGGCCTTCCGCGAGGCCCTCTTGGCCGAGGACTGGGACCGATGCCTGGAGATCGCCGCCGAGCAGGTGAAGGAGTCGGCCCACCTCCTCGACGTCTCCGTGGACTACGTGGGGCGGGACGGGCGGGCCGACATGGACACGCTGGCCGCCCGTCTCGCCACCCAGGTGGCGGTCCCCCTCGTCTTCGACTCGACCGAACCCGACGTGATGGAGGCGGGCCTGTGTCGAACCGGGGGGAGGTCGGTGCTCAACAGCGCCAACCTGGAGGACGGAGACGGTCCCGGGTCACGTGCCGACCGTGTCTTCCGTCTGGCCCGTGAACACGGTGCGGCGGTGATCTGCCTGCTCATCGACGAACGAGGTCAGGCTCGCGACGTCGAATGGAAGATGGAGGTCGCCCACCGCCTCTACGACCTGGCGGTGGGGAGGTACGGGCTCGAGCCCGGCGACCTCATCTTCGACGCCCTCACCTTCCCCCTCACGACCGGAGACGAGGAGCTCCGGGGCGACGCCATGGCGACGCTGGACGCCATCTCCCGCATCAAGGCCGAGCTCGCCGGGGTCTTCACCATCCTCGGTGTCTCCAACGTCTCCTTCGGGCTTCGGCCCGCTGCCAGACACGTCCTCAACTCGGTGTTCCTGCACGAAGCCACCCGACGGGGCCTCGACGCGGCCATCGTCCATGCGGGGCGGATCGTCCCCCTGACCGCCATCGATGCCGAACACCGGGAGATCTGCCTCGATTTGATCTACGATCGCCGCCGCCCCGGGTACGACCCCCTCCAAGCCCTCATGGAGGCCTTCGCCGACGTCACCACCGTCGGGCGGGTCACGGAGGATCGAAGCGGCTGGTCGGTGGAGAAGCGTCTCGTCCACCGGATCATCGACGGCGACCGGTCCGGTCTCGAAGCCGACCTCGACGAGGCCTTGGCGCGGATGTCGGCCCTCCAGATCGTCAACGAGGTGCTGCTGGCCGGGATGAAGGTCGTGGGGGAGCGCTTCGCCTCCGGGGAGATGCAGCTCCCCTTCGTGCTGCAGTCGGCCGAGACGATGAAGGCGGCCGTCGCCTACCTCGAGCCCCACATGGAGCGGAGCGAGGTGGGAGGCAAAGGCAAGATCGTCCTGGCGACGGTTCGGGGCGACGTTCACGACATCGGCAAGAACCTCGTCGACATCATCCTCACGAACAACGGCTACGAGGTCGAGAACCTCGGCATCAAAGTGGAGCTGGCCGACATGCTGGCGGCGGCGGAGCGGATCGGGGCGGACGCCATCGGGATGTCGGGGCTCCTCGTCAAGTCGACGCTGATCATGCGGGACAACCTCGAGGAGATGGCGCGGAGGGGCAAGGGGCACATCCCGGTGCTCCTCGGCGGTGCGGCGCTCACCCGCAGCTACGTCGAGCGTGACCTCCGGGAGGTCTATCCCGGCCCGCTGTTCTACGCCAAGGACGCCTTCGAAGGTCTCAGGGTGATGGACCGGATCGTCGAACGACGCCGGAGCGGTGACGTGGACGCCGACTTCGGTCGCACACCGACCCGGGTGCTCCCGGCACGTTCGAGACGCACCGAGCAGGTGCGTCCCCGCCCCCGCCGGTCGCCCGAGGTGGACTCCGACAACCCGATCTTCGAACCTCCCTTCCTCGGCAGCCGCGTGGTGAAGGGCATCGCCGTCGACGAGGT
>Ga0256839_1001740_pt1 | contig 25723 bp, 24 predicted proteins | sample 354166metaG_FD_185968 | JGI IMG/M metagenome (GOLD analysis project Ga0256839, IMG submission 185968) | Hydrothermal vent microbial communities from Mid Atlantic Ridge, Atlantic Ocean - 354-166 | ecosystem: Environmental > Aquatic > Marine > Hydrothermal vents | place: Atlantic Ocean: Mid... | reverse complement strand
CAATGCGATCTTTCACAATAGTGGCAAGGTCAGTTATCAACGTACGAAAGCTGTGCACAGGCATATTTCCCTCAGTTCGTTTCGTCCTTGCCTTGCGCTTGGCTTTCGGGGTTGCTTTAATCTGCAAAACAACAGGGTCTGTTGAGCACGGAGACAGGCTTCAATATCACGTAAACTTTCTCTATATGTGAGTTGAGCAAAAGCCATACATAGATATTGGTCTAAGCAAGAAAAGCTTTTTACTTTATAATGTCCTTTATAGCGATTAACACATCTATGAAATGTATGCATGGGAAGATAATCCATTACCTGAGAAAAAATAATTTTGCCTGTATACATAAGCTATTGCCTCCTATTAAATTTAAATAACAGAAGCATAGCTTGACTGAAATTTTTATTTCAAGTCGATGACAGGCATTTATATATGTTTTTTATTTTATTTTCAATAGGTTATGCTATTTTATTATTCAAACGTTCGGACAGCAGTGGTTTAATATCTTAATATCCGTCGACTCATTGTGTTTATGAGGTATTCAGCCTCCGGAATTTCTTGTTTTGGACAGGCATGATTTTTCTTAATTATCGAAGTCTGACTTCAATAATTTTATTTTCTGGCGGATGCAAAGAGCCTTCTGAAGTCAAATTCAATGCCTCTGTCCGTCCTGTTATTTTCAAAGCTCATTGCAAAGGCGTATTTGAAATATTCCTGTTCCCTGCCGGGTAATAGGTCCAGATACGGCCTCAGCCCGGCAGACGCCAGCCAATCAAGCACTTCCTTTAGACCCTCAAATACAAGTCTGTAGTCTCTGTAAAAAACCCTGATATTCCCAAACCCTGCCTCTTTCAGCAGGGTTTCATACTCTTCCTTTGCCGGGAAATACCAGGGGGATTTCCAGTTTACATGGAACTGCTCAAGACGCAGCAAAGCTATCGCATTACCGGTGTAGTCAAAAAATTCCCTGCAAAAATTCTTTGCGGGAAGCTGAAAGACGATTCTTCCTCCCGGTTTTAATGACTGATATACCCGCCCCATAATCTCTTTTTGTTCTTTCATCCACTGAAGCGCCGAGTTGGAAAAGACAATGTCGAATTCATCGGTAAAGCTCATTGATTGAGCAGAAACCCGTATCAAGGACAGGTTTTCCATTGGTTCGGCTTTTTCCCTCGCCTTTTCAAGCATCTCACCGGATGAGTCGATTCCGACAACATAGCCCTTTGATGCCAGGCGTGCAAGCTCTATTGTAAGATTTCCCGTGCCGCAGCCGATGTCGAGTATTGAATCAGTATCGCTTACTCCTGCCATGGCGATAAGCTCTCTGCCCGCATCCACCTGTGGGGCTTTTGCAGCATCGTATTTTTTGGCATCCCATCTCATATCACACCTCCGTAAGAGAATCTGTAGTCCACAGATTTCGCAGATTTATATGGAAAATGTCTCTACTGTTTATATCCGCGTTTATCCGCCTTAACCTTACAGCGGCATAAAATACCGGCGGACTCCTCTGCACGTTTATGCCGCATTGTTTATGCCGCATTAAGGTTAATCCGCAGCTAAGTTGCTGCATAAAAAAAGGCCGCGGTGTTTGCTATACCGCGGCCTTCGAGTTGCTATGGATTTATCTGCTGTCAGCTAATAGAATCCCTCCTCAGCCGCGGCGCCGCCTGTGTGCCATGCTGCCTTAAGGAGTCTCTTTGCCGATAAAAGATGATTGTTGAACATGGCTTAATAATAATTAAAACTTTTCCACTGTTAAACCTTTGATCTTTTTGTAATCCCTGAGATCAGAGGTAATTACTGAAAAGCCCAGAGAGATAGATGTAGATGCTATCATGAGATCATGGGCCCCGATGTTTATTCCCTTTTTTGCCAGATTGGCCCATATCCCGGCATATATTCTTGAGGTGCCGAGATCAAACGGATAGATGGGGAAGGTCTCTATAACTTTTTCGACATAAGCCTCTCTTTTCAGTCGTCTCTTTTGTGAATCAGCCCTGTGAACACCATGCAGAAGCTCAGAGACAGTAATTACGCTTATGCCAAACGATTCGCTTTCCCTGCCCCGGACGAGTTTATCAATATCCGGAGAACCACGCTCCATGGCAATGAGAACACTTGTATCAAATATCACGCCCATTCGCTTTTCTCCGGCATTAACGGCTGATGTTTTATAATCTCTTTTAAATCTTCTTCGAATTTTTCAGCTTCATCGCCAAGTCGCGGAAGTTTCTTCAGCAGCCCTTTTATCTCACTAAGTGTTCTTTCCCTCAAAGGCGTCTCTACCGGGCAGATGGAAGCTATCGGTTTGCCTCCCCTCAAAATTGTGTAGTGATTCCCCCTGTATTTTATGGAATTCAGGATTTCCGAAAATTTCCTGACAGCTTCTGTTGCACTAACTATTTTCTCCATAGATGCTCCTTTTTATGTAAAATATGATAATTTTATTTTACATATTTAATGTTCGATTGTCAATGCCGCCGGTCTGGAAATGATGCAACAGTTCAGCCCTGAACAGGCCTGTAATATCCGGTACAGGACGAGTCTACCGGTCGGGGGGTGAACTATTACAAAACATCAAAATTCGTAACTACTCAGGTCCAATTTAACCCTGATTAACTATTCTATCATTTTTTACCGGACTTTCTTTTCACCCTCTGTACTTGCGGGGCGGGTTTGCTGTTATAATTCCCGTATGCTGACTGTCGGTCTCACGGGAAATTTCGGGATGGGCAAAACCACGGTTCTGCTGATGTTCGGCAGACTGGGGGCATACACCTTCAACTCTGACGAGACCGTTCATGATATTCTCAAAAGACCCGGGATAATAAAAGACATCTCCGGAATCCTCGGCGAAGATGTCATCACGAAACAGCCGGGCGGCCTCTCCCTTGACAGAAGGCGCATGGCGGACATAATCTTCAGCGACCCCCGCAAAAGGGAACAGGTCGAAAAGATTATACATCCCGAGGTACTGAAAAGCATGAAAACAACCGAATCGCGCATATCCGCGGAGGACCCCTTGGCGGTAATCGTATTTGAGGTGCCGTTGTTGTTCGAGGCTGGTTACGGCAAATACTTCGACAGGACCGCAGTCGTCTACTGCAGGCGGGAAACCGCCGTAAAAAGGCTGGCGGAAAAAGGTGTTGCAAGGGACGAGGCCATCAGGAGAATCCGCTCACAGATGCCGGTTGCCGCGAAGAAAAAAAAGGCCGACTTTGTAATAGACAATGATAACGGAATAGAACGGACGGAGGCCCAGGTCAGGGATGTCTTCAGGCTGCTTCAAAACCTTAATCGGGGATCCCTGTTCCGGCAGCCCTAACCGAATATGTTGCCGGAAGCCTTGTCCCTTATTCTCGCCTCAATATCCTTCAGGTCATCTCCGGTTATCCCGAGTATGTCGAGGGCGGAGGGGTCAAAAGGGTAATCAGGGTTTTTCTCGGTTATACGTGAGATATCGGCGGTGGTCATGTAATCGGCCAGGTGTACAACGGCGACATGCTTCGTATTCCATTTCGCAACAGAGGGGGTGTGGTGATAATGAATCGTATCTATGAAAACACCCGGCAGTTCCCATTTCTCGGCAATCCATCTCCCGATGTCCGCGTGTGTAAAATCCAGGACCGACTTCTCGGCCTCGATAAGGGTGCCGTCTCCTTCAAAGGTATTTAATATCTTCGTGAAATTATCGGAAAAATACCTGTTCAGCACGAGGTAGCCCATATCATGCAGAAGGCCGTTGACCAGCATTTCCTCGGATATATTGAGACTGATGCTCTCCGAGATGAACTTCGAGACCACGCCCACAACCGCGGAATGCCTGAAAACCTTCTTGTAATAGACCCTGTGCTCGGGCTTTCCGTCGTCAAGAACGGTCATCAGGGATATGCCGAGCGCGATATTCTTTACATTATTGAAGCCTATCCTGAGAATCGCGCTGTTGATCGTGGTGACTGGTACCGTCAGTCCGAAGAACGCCGAGTTGGCGACACTCAGTATCTTCGCCGCTATGGCGGGGTCTTTCTCGACAATGTTTTCGAGCCTGCTTACTGAAAGCTTGTTGTCATCAACAAGGCTCAATATCTGCCGGGCGATATCGGGTACGGTCGGAAGCTTTGTTATCTGCTGTACGTAAGACTTCAATGAATCGTTCATAATCATACTCTCAGCCGGACTGTCACCCAGAAGCGGACTGAAATAAATTAATAAATATCGGCCGTTATGTCAAGTCCTCGAAATGGGTCAGTCCCTTGAACTCCCTGTACCTGCTCTCTATCTCCGAATAATCCAGGCTTTTTATCCTGTCGAGGCTGAAGGCCTCCACGTTGTATGAAGCCATAACGCTTCCGAAGATTATGGCCTTGCGTATATTCGATTCTTCGAAATTCATCGTGTTGGAGAGATAGCCCATGAACCCCCCGGCAAAACAGTCGCCGGCGCCCGTGGGGTCGAAAACAGACTCCAGGGGATACGCGGGAGCCGCAAATATCTTTTTATGCGTGAACATGAGCGCGCCGTACTCCCCGCGCTTTATGATCAGCGTGCGGGGGCCGTATGAAAGTATGATGTTCGCCGCCTTGACAAGGTTCGGCTCTCCCGACAGTTCCCTTGCCTCCCCGTCATTGATCAGGAGTATGTCCACCAATTTAAGGGTCCCGAGAAGGGAGTCCCTCTTCCCCTCTATCCAGAAATTCATCGTATCGCACGCCACCAGAGCAGGCTCTTTGACCTGGCTCAGCACCTCCCTCTGCAGGTCGGGGTCTATATTTGCAAGAAAGACTATCTTCTTGTCCCTGTAGCTGTCCGGAAGCCTGGGTCTGAACGACCGGAACACGTTGAGCTGTGTATCGAGCGTACGGGCTTCGTTCAGTTCGTAGCCGTATTCACCTCTCCACCTGAAGGTCTTCCCCTCTTTTCTCTCGATACCCTCGATGTCGATCCTGCGGCTCTTCAGGAACATCAGGTGCTTTTCGGGGAAATCCGTGCCCACGACCGCAACAATCGAGACTTCGGTGAAATAGCTTGCCGCAGTCGAAAAGTACGTGGCGGAGCCGCCCAGCACTTCATGCGCCTCGCCGAAAGGGGTTTTAACTGAATCAAATGCAACAGAGCCTACAACAAGTAACGACATGTTCATCCTCCATGTTTCTTATGCGGTTGCAAAATCACCTTGATGGAATCCCCCGCCTCCGCCACGAGCCGGAAACCCAGACCGCCTTCGTCAAAACCCAGCCTGTGCGTAATCATACCGGTCAAATCCACCCTGCGGCACTTCATGAGTTGCAGGGCGGTCTCTATGTCCAGGGGTCCTGCGCCGTAGGAAGTCATGAGGGTAACCTCATTCCTCCACAGGTCGTTCATGGGCACGGGCACCGCGACCTCGGGCTCGGGCACGGCGAAATACAGTACGGTGCCGCCCCGGTCGACGCATTTCAGCGCCACGGTTGAAGCCGGAAGCGCGCCTGCGCAGACGATCACAATATCCGCAAGCCTGCCCCCGTTAAGCTCCCTCAGCCGCGCCGGGATATCCTCTTTCGCATTGATCACGGCATCCGCACCGAAGCGCTCCGCGGCCCTCAGCCTGTACTCCGTAATGTCCGAAGCCGCAATCCGGCCCGCACCTACGGCGCGTGCAAGGACGATGTGAATAAGCCCTGAGATACCGCTGCCGATGACCAGAACCGTATGCCCCGGTTTAATACGCGCGAGGCGCTGGCCCCGGACCACGCAGGCCAGGGGCTCTATGAAGGTGGCCTCCTCATAGGACATTTCCCCGGGAAGCCGGTATACGCCGCGTTCGACATTTATCCGGGGGATGCGTATGTATTCGGAAAAGCCCCCGGGGTCGTAATTCGTCCTGTGCAGGGTCTCGCACGCGGTGTGCGAGCCCTTCAGGCAGTAACGGCACGTATTGCACGGCACATGGTGCGATACGAACACGCGGTCGCCTTTCCTGTAATCTTCCACTCCTTCACCGACTTCAACGACCTCGCCCGCAATCTCGTGTCCCAGCACGCGGGGGGCCTTTTTGACGCGGTACCATTCCATGACGTCGCTGCCGCATATGCCGCTTGCAAATACCTTTACAAGCAGCTCTCCCGGACCGATCACCGGGACGGGCATCTCCTCCACCCTTACGTCATTGTTGTTGTAGTACATTAAAACGCGCATCGGGACGGCTACTTCTTTGTCTTGTTCTTTATCTCGTTGAATAACTCAAGGGCCTCCTTCGGCGTGGCCTTCTTGTGAACCACCGCGTGAAGCGCCCTCATCATCGCAACAGGATATTCATGCTGCCACACGTTCCTTCCGAGATTTATGCCTATTGCGCCGTTCTGTATGCCGTCGTACACAAACTCCATGACCTCGAGTTCCGTCTCGCATTTGGGGCCGCCGGCCATGACCACGGGCACGGGACAGCCGGTTGTGACCTTTTCGAAATTCCTGCACCAGTAGGTCTTCACCACCCTTGCGCCCAGCTCGGCGGCAATCCTGCAGCACAGTGCAAGGTAGCGCGCATCCCGTTTTTCGAGCTCTCTCCCGACGGCCGTGACCGCCATTACGGGGATGCCGTAATCCTCGCATTCGTTTACAAGCTTCGCAAGGTTGAGAAGGGTCTCCTTTTCATACCTGCTGCCGACGAATATGGAGATGCCCACCGCTGAGACGTTCAGGCGCACGGCTTCACGTATCGATGTGGTCAATCCCTCATTGGCAAGGTCCTCGCCGACCATGCTGGTGCCCCCCGATACCCTGAGAATAACCGGTTTGCTCTTTGCGGGGTCTATTGCATTGCGCAGTACGCCCCTCGTTACAAACAGCGCATCGGCGTAAGGCAGAAGCGGCTTGATGGTTTCACCCGGCCTCTCCAGGCACCTCGTGGGCCCCTGGAAATATCCGTGGTCTATCGGAAGGAAAAAACAGCGGCCGTCGGATTGAATCAGGCTTGATAAACGGTTCTTCATACCCCAGTCCATATTAAAAGACCTCCTTTTCTGATAAATAACCTTACAGTTGCATGAAACCACCGCCGGCGATGCGGTCTCATTTCTTCTTCCTGTACTTTTCAGCGTCTTCCCTGAGCTTCAGTGTCTCCTCGAGCATCATTACGTATTTGATGTATTTTACGCCGAACTGTATAAGTTCCACTTCATCGTTTTTCATCTTGTCCACGGTTTCCCGGTCGATGTCAAACACATTCAGAAAGTTGCTCTCAAAGACATATCTCCTGAACCTGTCCAGGTCATAGCTCGCCATGTAGAACTGAAACTGCTTGTTCTCATCCAGCGGAGGCTGTCCCGGGAGATTCTTTCTCAGCTGCAGGCCCTTCCACTCCTTATTTACCTCGTCATAGCGGTCAACCCCCTGGTCTTCCCTCCATGAAGCGATCGTCCACTGCTTCTTTTCCTCGTAACCGAAACAGTGCGGCTCTTTTATGAAGAAGTAGAATTCCTCCTCTGTGGGGCCGTCTTCGCCGTCCTTTTTGAATGTCCCCTGGCCCACGGGATAATAACGGCAGTTGGCCGGCCGGTCTGTGTATACGATGCAGCCTTCCGGTGTGACAAAGGGGCACGTTTTTTCCTCATCGTCGTTCATCTTCAGTATTGCAAGCGGATGCGACGACTGTTCATCGATCTTCATATATGTGTACTTGTCCAGGAATTCCTCCGACGAGAGTCCGAGCCTGTTTTTCAGCCTTATGACATCATAGGGCGTAAGGAGTATCTCTATGTTGCTGCAGCATCTGGTGAAACATTTTATCCCCTTGTGGCATCTGAATCTGAATTTTGCATCCGCTGAATATTTCGTCGTGACGACTGCATCCATTTTACTCATGTCCGTTATCTCCTTGGTGTTGAAGTAGTAGCCTTAGATTATAACAATATCAATGCATTTAAATCCAAAAGGCGTTATATCCTGCATCGTCAACGCTGACCGGTTGCATGAAAACCGGCTTATAAAACAAGTCGGAAATTATAATTTCCAAAGCGGATATTTTCGGTTATACTGATTGCAGGATGAGGGTAACACGCGGCGGAGGAATATTAACCCTGATGCGGCATAAACGTGCGGAGGAGTCCGGCGGGAAACCTCCGGACTCCTCCGCTCCTCCGCCGGTGTTTTATGCAACTGTATGGTTGAAAGAAGGAGGATGAAAATGAAGTGTCCTAAATGTGATGTTGATCTGAAATCCAAGGGTCTCGGGAAGCATGGAACCGCTGTCGTCGATGTATGCCCGGATTGCCGGGGTGCATGGTTTGACGAGGGAGAACTCGGGCTTCTTGAGGAGAACATGTGGGCGGACGCCGGTAAGCCCCCTGCCGTAAAATGTCCGAGATGCGGTGGGAACGCCGAACCGTTACCGGCCTCCGATACCGGAGGGCTTGTCGTGGAACGCTGCACATCATGCAAAGGCCTGTGCCTCGGAGTACGGCGGGTCTACGGATAAGCCCTGCCCGCGGCGGCTATCTTCTTATAAACATTTCGGAGAACTCTATATACTTGAGCTTTGTGAAATAACACCACGATTTGTGCAGGATGAAAATCACCCGGTAGAGCCTGTTCAGGGGCAGCCTTATCAGTACCTTGATGACCGGGATGAGCCGGGGAAACGCGACGGCCACTGAAAACAGGTGGTGCAGCCTCTCGATCTTCTCTATGTCTTTCAGCTTCAGGGCGCTCTTTTTGTAAAACGACCCGTCGAGCGTCTCGAGATTGCCGTCGAAATATCCTTTTTCTATGGAATAGTTGCTAAGTTCCGTTCTCGGGAAGGGCTGGAATATCGACACCCATGCATACGTGGGTTTGCACCTGATATTGAAATTCAGCGTCTCAAAGGCCATCTCCAGTGTCTCATCGGGCAGCCCGAGCATATTCCCCATCAGGATATGAATTCCGTACTTGTTGAACAGGTCGCAGGCCTCAATGGTCTGCTTCTCGGAGATGTTCCTTTTAAGCACCTTGTTCCTCAGATATTCATTACCGCTTTCCACCGAGGTTCCGATTGTCACACACCCGGCATTCTTCAGCGCCCTGACCATCTCTTCATCCACCAGGTTGACGCGCGGGGTGATACTGAAAGGAATATTTATCTCTTTCCTGTATGCCTCGCAGAAATCCATTGTCCAGCGGTAATCAATATTGAATGTATCGTCCCAGAACTGAAATCTCCTGAGTTTATACGTCCCGAGGAGGCGCTTCAGCTCCTCGATGACATTCTCTATGCTCCTCTTCCTGACCACCCTGCCCTTGCCGCGGTAAAGCTTGTTGTAGGAATGATTGAAGCAGTACGTGCACTTGAAGGGACATCCCCTGCCGGTCATTACGGTCTTTCTCGGCATCTTTCTGAAATGCCTGTACTTATCAAGCATCTCACGGTCTGGAAAGGGAAGCGCATCCAGGTCTTCCACAAGGTTCCTGACTTCATTCTTGTATACCTTGCCGTCGACCTTCACCCACAGGTTGTCGATTTTCGTTATATCCTTCTTTTGATCAAGGGCGGTTACAAGGTCCAGCAGTGCATATTCACCCTCTCCCCTGCAGATGGCGTCCACGCCTTCTTCATGAATATATTCAGGGAAGAACGTGCAGTGGGGGCCGCCGAAGACAGCGAAGAACCTGAACTGTTTTTTCAGATCGATGTTCAGTTGCCGGTAAAATTTGCTCTGGCCCGTGGTTATTGAATATGCAATGATATCCGGCGAGATACGGCGTATCTCCCGTGCAAGGTCCTTCTCGAATTTAATATCCAGATATCGGCAGTCGATGCCGCGCTGCTTCAGGAAAGCCGACAGGTACATGGTGCCCAGGGGCTCGTAGTATTCAAACCTGGAAATAAAAAGGATATTCATGTGAATATCTTATCAATGTCGTCGGTCTTTTATCAATGCGGTGAGAGCGGGTGCACTCGCCGGTGATGAAACAACCTGCACAATTAATGAGCTATCTGTTCAGGTTTTAAACCTTTTTGCCGTATCCGCCGCTTTGAAACCTTTGAATTTCATACATTCCATATAATCGCCTCCATGGCACATATCTTGCTCTGTCTCCGGCGGATATCCTGCAAGGGAAAAGTTCCGTGAAACCGTGAGACTGTCTTCCGGGTGACTGCGGATATTCCAGTTCTTCACGAGGGGGATTATGTGAAATGATTAAATTCATCAATGTCAACAAAAAGTTCGGTCCGGGATGCGTGCCCCTGAGGAATGTGAACCTCGAAATCTCCAGGGGTGAAGTCGTGGTCATATGCGGCCCGAGCGGCGCCGGCAAGAGCACGCTGCTGAGGACCATCAACAAGCTCGAGCCCATAGATGACGGGGAAATCATTGTCAACGGTATGAAACTCTCGGACCCCCGGACGAACCTGACGGAACTCAGGGCTGAAATAGGCATGGTCTTTCAGCATTTCAATCTTTTTCCCCACAAGACGGCGATACAGAACATAATGCTCGCCCCACGTGTTGTAAGAGGCCTGAGCAGGAAAGAGGCGCGGAAGAGGGCGCTCAGGCTGCTGGAAAAGGTGGGGCTGGCGCACAGGGCGGACGCCTATCCCGTGCAACTGTCCGGCGGTGAGCAGCAGCGTGTGGCCATTGCAAGGAGCCTTGCCATGGAGCCCGGGATAATGCTCTTTGATGAGCCGACATCAGCGCTTGATCCCGAACTCATCAGTGAAGTCCTGGATGTCATGATAGATCTCGCAAAAGAAGGCATGACCATGATCGTTGTCACCCATGAACTGGCCTTTGCACAAAAAGTGGCCGACAGGCTCATCTTCATGGATCACGGGGAGATTATAGAAACAGGCACCCCCCAGGAAATGCTGTCAAATCCGGAACACCCCAGGACGAAAGAATTCATGAAGAAAATCCTGCATGTCGAACATGAAGGGGTGCGGGCGGAACAGAAATGCCTGATTGTGCAACATTAACCTTACAGTGGCATAAAAATGCCGCCCGTGGGCAGGGGAGTCCGGGGGAAAAGCTTTATCTGCGATACCTTCAGGACATATTCCGCACGGCTTATCGACATCCTCTGGAATTTCACTCTCTGTTACGTCCTGCAATAAAGACATATTTCCGATATCCAATCGCTTTATAAAGGTTTTACGCCGGACTCCCCTGCCTGCTTATGCAACATTAAGGTTAAGGTTCAGCATACTTTTTTGCAAAAGACAGCAGTGCATTGACGTTCTGCCTGAATATCTCCTTCGGTCCTCTTTCTTCCGTGAATTTCTTCTCCGGATATATGTTGAACGTGGCGCATGACTCCCACGTTATCTTATGGCAATGCTCGCAGTAGTTCTTCAGTGCGGCGTCGAAAGAGGCCCTGAGGCCCGAGGGAATAAAAGGCCTGAATTCAGCGGCGGCGGATTCTATCTCCGGTACGGTGTCCCTGAACCTGTCAAACACCTCCCTCCGCCAGTATTTGGTGACGGGATACAATCCTTCCACTGCCGCCAGCACCCTGCTCCCGAACATGGAAGCGGCGCGGGCCCGGGCGAGTCTCTTCTTACGCAGTCTGCGCCACGCGATATAACCGCCGGAAGAAGCCAGAAGGATCAGGACAACGACCTTACCGATATTATTGATAATGATATCAGCCATTATCAGAGCTTGCGGTTACGCGAAAACATCCCCCTGCATCCACCGCCTTATGACCCCCGGAACCCGCAACTTCGCGCCCCCTCAGCGGCCCTTCAGCAAAGGCTCCAGGACCGCAAGCCTTCTCAGCGCATAACGCCCGAGGGCGGTGTCGGGTGCAACCCTCAACTGTTTCCTGTACTCCCTTATTGCAGGCTCAAGCTGATAAGTACGGTCGTAGCTTATGCCGAGCAGGCCGTGAACCTCGGGATGTCCCGGGACTGCGCGGGCGAATTTCCTCAGGTACGGCACGGCCTTCGAATATTGCCTCAACCGGAAATAACTCTTTCCCAGTCCGAAATGCGAGCGGGCGTCTTGCGGATACAACCCGAGGCTCTTTCTGAACTCATGGATTGCCTGTTCGTAGTCTTCTTCAAAATACCGGACCAGTCCCATTCCGTAGATCGACGGCTGGTAGCCGGGGGCTATAGAGAGGGACTTCCTGAAAAACTCTTCAGCCTCCCCGTAGTCTTTCTGCTGAACCCTGATAAGTCCGAGAAGGTTGTAAAAAGGCGCCTGGGAGCTGTTCAGCCTGATCGCCTCCCTGACGGTCTCCTCGGCCTTCGGAAAATTCCCTTCCCCGTAATATTTCCGCGCCTTGTCATACACGAAGTATATCCTGTTGACCGCCCTGATGCCTGCGGTCGCATCCCTGAAGACCCGGCGGAACCTGCCGTCTCCCTTTATCGTGTAAGGCGGCAAACTGTCTATCATGGCGCGTATCTCGCCGATCCTGACCTCCTGCCTCGGGTGTGTTGAAAAAAGCTCCGCAATAAGGCTGTCCCCGCCGGAGGGTTTTCCGCCGAGCCGCCTGAGATAGTCGTTTACGGTTTTCTGAAGTATCCTGTGCGCCGACACGGCCTCATACGGGTCATAACCGAGCATTGCCATGTACCTGACCCCGAGCCTGTCCGCCTGGATTTCCTGGTCCCTGTCGTATTTGAGAAGAAGGAGGCTGCTGCCTATGGCGCCGAGCGCAAGGAGGGTGTCTCTGTCGCTCCTGCCTTCAAGGGCTGCGGCTCCGATTGCGAGCCCCAGCTGCTGAAGGGTCATGCGCGATATTCTCCGGGCGGTATGCCGTGCCATCACGTGGCCGATCTCGTGCCCCATGACCGCGGCAAACTGCGCCTCGTTCTCCATGGCGCTGAGAAGCCCCCTTGTAATCGCCACATAACCCGGCAGTGCAAACGCATTCGGGACCGATGTGTTCTGGATGTAAAACTTCACCGGCAGGTTCGGCCTCTCGGAATTCTCCCAGAGCCTTTTTACGATTCTTTCAAGATATGATTCAAGCGCGGGATCGTGATAGGTCCCGCCGAACTCCCATTTCAACGACGGCGCCGCCTCCCTTCCTATCATGATTTCCCGGCTTTCGCTTACGAGCATCAATTCCCTTTCGCCCGTAACAGGGTTGACGGCGCAGGAGGCAAGGGAAAAAACAGAGAGTACGAGTAGAAATCTGCCTGTCAATGATATAAGATTGCTGATCATAACCTGTTACATTTTATCTTAATTTCACCGCGCCTTCAATACCGCTTGAGATTCCGGGGATTGATTCAGGCGGTGGAGGCGGGGGTTACCTTACAGTTGCATGAAAATACCGCCTGCGGGCAGGGGGAGTCCGGCTGAGGTTTTACGGCGGACTCCCCCGCCGGCTTGTGCAACATTAAGGTTAAAGTTTTTCCGGGCGGGGGTCGATTATTACTTAAAGGGGATGATTTTTATGCAACCGGACGGTGCAGGCGGAATCGGAAAGTGAAAGTTATAAACCGCGTCGGACACAAGGTGCTGCTGGTCGAGGCCAACAGGCTCGACCGGGCGGTTTTCCGGCAGGTGGTTGAACCGGAGGATTTCAGCTATAACTATTTCGTGGCAGGGAATGTCTCAGAGGCAAAAGGCGCCCTGGAATCGCAGGCGTTTGATGTCATAATCACGGATTACATCTTTGAGGACGGCACGGTCTTCGATATCCTGAACCTGGTGACCGACACGCCGGTCATCGTTGTGACGGCAGTCGCAGATGAGAAGACCGCCGTTAATGTCATGAAAGCCGGCGCTTACGATTATTTAGTCAAGGACCCTGCGCTCAATTACCTCATGATCCTGCCGGTAAAAATAGAAAATGCAATAAAACGCAAAAAGACGGAGAAGAGGCTGCTGCTGCTCGAATCCGCGGTTGTCCATGCAAACGACGCCATCATAATTCTGGAAGCAAAGCCGTCGTCCGACAGGCGGGGAAGGCAGATCATATACGTGAACGAGGCATTCACACGGATGACGGGCTATACCTTTGAAGAGGCCACCAGCAGGACCCTCAGGATATTCAGGGGGCCCCGCACCGAGCTTGCGAAGCTGGACAAGATCCGCAGGGCGCTCGAAAACTTCGAGCCTGTCAGGGTGGAGCTTATCAACTACCGTAAAGACGGCTCCGAGTTCTGGGTGGAGTGCAGCATAGTTCCTGTTTTTGATAAAAAAGGCACGTGCATGCACTGGGTCTCCGTACAGCGGGACATAACCGAACGCAAACTGGCCGAGGAAGAAAGGGAGAGACTGCTGGAGCAGATAGAGTCGATCAACGCCGACCTTACAGAGCTGAACCAGGAACTGGAGACCATCGGAGCGGAAAGGACCATGAGCCTGATGGCGCTGACCGTGGCGGACAGGGTGAGAAATCCCGCCGCCATGATAGGAGGCAGGTGCAGGCGGATACTGGAGAAGGAAAACCTCACTGAGAACCTGAGGAAAAACCTCCTGTATATTCTTGAGGGAGCGGAAGAACTGGACAAGATAGTAAGGGATTTTGAAAATTTTCTCAGGAACAGGCAGTCCAAATTCAGGATCGAGGATATTAACAGGGTGGTCGAAAGCGTGGTTTCGGTCGTGGAGAGGGAGGCATCATACAAGGGTATAAAAATGACTGTAAAGCTCTCCACCGAGCCGCTGAGAATAAAAATGCAGAAAGACCTCCTGCGCGTGGCGATATTCCATGTCGTGAAGAACGCCATTGAAGCCACTTCCAGGGGGGGCACCATAACGGTCGAGACCTTCAGGGAAGGAGATTATATAGCGGCTGCCGTTACGGATACGGGCGACGGAATTCCCGAAGAAGAGGTCGAGAATGTATTCAAACCGTTTTTCAGCACAAAAGAGTGCGGTTTCGGAATGGGCCTGCCGCTGGTGAGGCAGATAATCTCCGAGCATCTCGGGAGCCTGATCGTGGAAAGCAAGCCCGGGCACATGACTACATTCAAGATGCTTTTTCCCGAGAGGTGGAAAGAGGAGAAGTTCTGCTGTTAGGTCTTATCCCCGCACACCCTGCACCCGGTATCCCTGTGAATGGCCGGCTTTCTGAACTCCATGCCAAGGGTGCTGAATACCAGCATCCTGGACAGCAGCGGCCTGCCGTATCCCGTGAGTATCTTTACCGCCTCTATGCTCATGAGGCATCCCAGCGCGCCTGAGACCGCGCCCAGCACGGGAAATCCCAGTTCCTCCCATTCCGGGTTGTCTTCCGGATATACGCACTCAAGGCATGGGGTGATGCCGGGGATGACATTGAACAGGTAGCCCTCCATGCCGTTCATGGCGGCCTCGATCATTGGTATATTCTTCTCCACACAGGCCCTGTTCAACTCCCTCCGTTCATGAAAGTTCGGGCGCGCCGACAGGGCGACCTGCACGCCCTGAAGAAGTCCCGGGATGTTATCACCTGATATCCTCTCATCGTATGTCTCGATTTCCACATCCGGATTTATCTCCTCCAGGGTCTTTTTCGCCTGAACCGTCCTGCTCTTCCCTATCCAGGCGTGTCTCATCAGTATCTGCCTGTTCATATTTGAGAGTGTCAGGGCGCCCGAATGGACGATGACCATTTTCCCTATGCCCGCAACCGCAAGATAGACAGCGGCGGTTCCACCGAGTCCGCCGATGCCTGCGACCAGAGCCGTTGATTCTTTTAGTTTCCGCTGGTGTCCGGCATCAAAACCCGGAAGCATCATCTGCCTGCGGTATCTTTCCATGTCCGTGGGGGTCAGTATTCTTTCCATGGAGAAAATCCATTCATAACTTTACCGCGGCATAAAATACACCGGCGGGCTATACAACCATTTCATTGTAAATCTCTCCGATCCTCGAAAAAAGCACCTCAAGCTCCATATCCCCGTCTTCGCCGACCTCGCCGCAGGCATCGGCCCTGCACTGCCTGCAGTGCGTCATCTGGGGAATATGCCTTCCGCATTTTTTACGCATTATATTAACATATTCACGGGAGGGCCGCTGAAACTGTTCAAACACGGCATTTGGAATGAGGGGCATTATATTCATTATGTCCGCCCCCCTTTTGCCGGCAAGCCGTGCTATAAACGGGATGTCGTTGTCATTGACCCCGGGTATCAGAACGGTATTCACCTTTACGGCGAGCCCGGCCTCAACGGCCATGCTCAACCCGGCCCACTGGTTCTCAAGCAGAATGTCCGCCGCGGGCCTTCCGCTGTAATGTTCCCCCCTGTAAACGACCCATGAATATATCTTCTCCGCTACCTCCGGCAACACGGCATTGATGGTCACTGTTATGCTCCTGACACCTGATTCGACAAGCTCTCCGATCCTGTCCGGGAGCAGCAGCCCGTTGGTCGAGACACAGAGTATCAGTTCCGGATACTCCCTGTGAACGGCCATTGAAACCTCGATTGTGGCGTCATTCGCCAGGGGGTCGCCCGGTCCCGCTATCCCGATAACGCTCAGGCGTTCGTTCCTTTCCACCAGAGATCTCACCCTTTCGACGGCTTCGGCCGGAGTCAGCACCGCACTCGTGATCCCCGGCCTTGATTCATTGGCGCAGTCATATTTTCTCGTGCAGTATCCGCACTGTATGTTGCACGCCGGCGCAACGGGAAGATGTATCCTGCCGAACCTGTGATGGGCGTTTTCCGAAAAACACGGGTGGTTTTTTATTACTGTTCTGTTTCTGTAATCCTTCCGGGGTGACATTCTTCGTTCCTCTCTTTCTCCCGAATCTCCGGCTCGGGCCGGCTATTGCGGCATCACAAAAAACATTGCCGGGGACGTAAAGCGCTCCTGCCGGCTTTATACGACATTAAAAGGTAGTAATGTCAATCCGATGCAATAGACATGCCAGCCTTTCAACATGTTGATATTGCGTGTTTCCGGTGGAAACGGGTTTCACGGTGAAGGACGATAATGTCTCAAGCATATCAATTTTGTAGCATTTCCGGGGTGGGAGAGGAATGAGCCTCAGTGGTAAAATCCAAAGACCAGCCCGTCCCTCTTTCCGTCCACAACGGCCATCCATCCGCCATCATCAACTTTGTGGGCATCAATGGTGTGCATTCCGTCCCTGTTCCAGCGGCTTCCGCCGGGCTTCAGCACGGGGCTTCCGGGCAGTTCCCTTTCTTTATAGCTTGCGGTCGTGAGTTCGGTTATCTCAAACGCCCTCACCTGGTTGCCGTAGGTGGGTTCGTCGTCCTGGGTGTACCTGATAATCCGTCCGTCCAGAACCAGCACCCTGCCCCCCGGCCTCGCCGTGTTTGCATCGCCGTCTATGACGGGGCTCACGGGATGCTCGGTCCACGGCCCCATGAGGTCCGCGGCGTAGTAGAGACGGAGAACGTTATTGGCAACAGGGTCCGCTCCCGTGAACATCCACCACATGCCGTTATAGCGGAAAACCGAAGGGTCCACATGGCTTCCGTAAAGCAATGTTCTCACAAACACCCACCTGACGGGAAAATCAACGGCCCTGTATAACCTGACGGAACCCGTCTGGTGAGCCTCGGGAATCATGTAGTATTCATCCTTCCATTTAAAGACATAGGGGTATGAAAGGTGAAACGCCTCGTCAAGCACGATCTGTTTATAATCCCAGTTCAGCCCGTCGCTGCTGGTTGCAAGCCCTATGTCCCCCTGGCCTGCCGGGGTGTTCCATACCTCGAAGAACATGTACCATGTGGAACCCTCCCTGAGCATGAACGGGTCTGAAACAAAGTCAGCGGTTATATCCGTCACATCAGCGGCGGTCAGGACGGGGTTTTGTACATTTCCGGGGGGGCTGAGATTGAATGGTGAATCGCCTGTATAAATACCGATTGACCATTCACCCTGCATTGTCACGAACGGTATGCCGCGCGATTTGCCCACGTACACGCCGGCTGTAAAACCTGCCAGCAGGCATGCAAGCACAACGGCAATAAAGACGGCTCTCCGGCGATTGATCATACTTTTGCATCCGGCCCCGCTTTTCCTCCGGAAGGCAAGCGGGTGAGCGGGAGTCTACAGATACCTGTTATAATAAAAATTCATATGAAACAGAATTACCACCTCCGGATAGTATGAATAACAGCGGAGCTAAAAGCAAGGACGGGGCATGGACGGATAGTGCGGATGCCTGATTTTATAACCGGCCGTATAAGAAGAGAGACGCTGCGTCACCTCGGCATCGTATTTGCGGAAAACGTCCTCTCAAGGGGTCTCAATTTCATCCTGATTATTCTTGTCGCAAGGGAACTGGGCCCGGAGAAATACGGCCTCTATTCGTTCGTCACCGTATCCATCCTTTTTCTCGGCGTGTTCCTGGATTTCGGCATGGAAAACGCCGCCGTGCGCTTCTCGGGTAAATACGGCGATAAGAGGGAAGACATCTTCGGGGTTTATCTCATCTTTAAAAGCGCAATGCTGGCGGCACTGTTTTTTCTGATCCTGCTGTACCCCAGGGCGATTGCCATGCTGGTGAACAAACCGCCGGTTGAGAAATACCTGCTTGTTGTTTTTATCGGCTGTGTAATGGAGAGTTACCAGTATATCATCACCACCTACCTTCAGTCGCTGGAAAGATTCGCTGCGAGGGCGGTCATTAATGCGGGGGTGTTCCTGGTAAGGCTTGTCTCCATTTTCATTTTACTGGAGATGTCCGTATCGGATATCAGGACGGTCTCCTTTTTTTTCGCACTCGGCGGCCTGCCCTTTGTTCTGGCATGCTCCGGATACTTCATACGTTTTTCCAGAAACCTTTTTTCATACAACATATCCCGCGACATGCTGAAAGAGATGCTGCATTATGCCAAATGGATCGCGGCCGGCTCGGTCGCCATGAATATCATGACGAGACTGGACTTTTACGTGATAGTTTCCTTTCTGTCGTTCAGGGAGGCCGGGCTTTATAATTCGGCGTTTCAGCTCGTCTCCCCGCTTATGGTCGTTTCGCTGGTGTTCGGCAAGGTTTTCCTGCCGAAGGTATCGAAGTATACGGAGATTTCCCTCATAAAGGCGTATATCGGAAAGGCCGCACGGGCAGGGGCGGTGGTATCGGTCATGCTGATAGCGGTGCTGCCTTTTTCCGGGGATGTGATACTGCTTGTCTTCGGAGAGAAGTATTCAGAGGCCTTCGGGGTCTTCGGGATACTGCTTGTTTCTCATGTGCTTACTTTATGGAACGTGATGTTCGGGACAGCTTTTTATTCCATGGGATATTCAAAATACATGACCATGGGAGCATATATTGAGCTGGCCGTCTTTGCCGGGTGTTCTTTTATTCTCGTCCCCCGCCTGGGCATGGAAGGCGCGGCATGGAGCAGGATGATTGCAAGCGCCGGCTACCTGGGGACCGTTGTGCTGTTTATGTACAGAAAGATTCACCTTTACAGGGGTTGCTCCGGGAAATGAAAAAAAAGAAGATATGCTTTTTCAACAAGGATATGAAGGCCGGGGGTGTGGAGAGACAGTTGTACTGCCTCGTAAACGGCCTGAACAGTAGAAAATATGACATAATGCTGCTTTTATGCAGGAAAGAGGGGGAGTTTTCAGGCAGGATATCGGATGGCATCGGCGTTTACGGCCTCGGGGTCTCATATTCCCGCTGCAATAAGATATTCATTATGATAAAATTATTTCTCTTTCTGGTGAAAAACCGGCCGGATATCTTCATCAGTTTTCATTCTCACCTGAATACTGTTTCTGTTATCGTATGCAGGTTGCTGGCGATGAAGGTGTTCATCTGTTTCCCGGGCCACTTTCCCGCATCACGGCTGGCCCGGCTTCGAAGGTTCTTTTATACAAAGGCGGATATGCTGATTTCCGTCTCCGGGGGGGTCAGGGACAGCCTGGTAAAAAACCTGCATATCCCTGAAAGCGGTAAAAATATTATAATAGAGAATTGCGTGGATATGGAGGACGTAGGGAAAAAGGCCCGCGAAGAGACCGGCGGTGGTTTTCCGGACACGAACAGGTTTACGATAGTCAGCGCAGGGAGACTCAGTGCTGAAAAGAATTTCGGCCTGTTGATCCGGGCGGCGGCCCTCCTCCCGGCCGATTGCCGGGTTTTGATAATCGGAGACGGGGAGCAGAGGGAATACCTGGAAAACCTGGCCGCTGAGTACGGCCTGAGAGACATGGTCAGCTTTACAGGTTTTCAGCCGAATCCTTACAGGTTCATAAAAAGGGCGTCGGTCTATGTGCTGCCGTCGGACTCCGAGGGATTGCCCACCGTGCTGCTGGAGGCCATGTCGCTTGGAGTGCCCTGCATAAGTGCGGACTATCACGGACGGACGGATGATGTCATTGAACATGATGTCACCGGATATGTCTTCCGGAGAGGGAATCACTATGAGCTTGCAAAGGCAGTGGACTTTTTCCGCGACGGGAAAAACCATGAAAAGATAAAACGAATGATCGAAAACGCCGGGGCAAGGGTCAGGGAGTTTTCAGTTGAGAAATACGTGCGGAAGTACGAGAGACTTTTTGATGAGTATTTAAAATAAAGTTATAAAAGGTTATAATGGTATTACATGGTATCCAATGAAGCGACTGTACCTTTCACCCGCAAAAACACCGGAACGTAAAAAGGGGGGGTATTCTTTTTTTCATTCAGTCGTGCGGAATTAACAATTAACAATTAACAATTCACCTGAGTGTTGCATAAACAGCCGGGAGAGTCCGCCGTAAAACCTCCGGGCTCTCCCGGGGGCGGTGTTTTCATTCCATTGTCAAGATTCAGGTAATGGTTATAGTTATTGTTAATTGTTAATTGTTGATTTTGCAATGAATATCTTTTATCAGCGGCGCAGTGATGCTGAAGGGGGGGAGGCACATGAACGCGCTGGGGAGCATGGCTCCTGTAAAAATCCCATGTTTTTAATCCGGGCCGGCAAGACGCCCTGATTGGAAAAGGGAACACAGGGAAGAAATGAAAATTTTATGGTTTCCCAGGCTGCAGTTTGATATCGACAAGTTTCATATGACAACGTGGAGGGAGATGTGCAGTGAGCTTGAACGCCTGGGACATGATGTTGAAATCGCAATAGCGGGAAAGTACGACAAGGACGTATTCGACAGGAAGTATATTCCCGTGCCCGTTGTGAGAAAGAAGGCCCTCAGGATTTTAAGCTTCTGGGTGAACGGATTCATCAAGTTCATTCAGAGTTATTTCAGGTTCAGGCCGGATGTTGTAATACTGGACTGGTACAGTATCTGGTTCAGCCTTCCCCTTGTCTTCATACGCGGCAGAAAACGGGCGCTCATGATCATAGACAGCAGGGCACCCCTCCACAAACTGACGACCCCCCGCTCGCTCAGCAACACCATATTTAAATTTTACACATGGACGTGCCTGCTGTACTGCAAGTATTTCATGGACGGCATGACGGTCATTACGAGTTATTACAAAAAGAAGGTCTGCGGTGACCTTAAGATTGACTCTTCCCTGATCGGCGTATGGAGTTCCGGCGTGAACATATCCAATTTCTCCCGGAAGAAACTCGAACATATCGACAGGCCGCCCTTCCTGAAGGATAAGTTCGTACTGATGCAGCATGGCGAAATCTCTTATGACAGGGGATATCTGGAGACGTTACGTGCTTTAAACATGGTCAGGAAAAAAGATGTCTGCCTGGTGCTGATCGGCAACTCGATCAACAGGAGCAAGGTCAAGGATGAGATCGACAGACTGTCGAGGGATCTCGGCCTGGAAGACAATATCTACGTGCTGCCGCCCGTCGCACACCCGAAAATTCCGGAATACATAAGTTACTGCGATTGTGCGATAATGGCGTATCCTAATATAGAGTACTGGAACCACAACAATCCGATAAAACTGCTCGAATACCTTGCCATGGGAAAGGTCGTGATATGTACGGATATGTGGACTTTCAACGACGTTATGGGAAATGAAAAGTGCGCGTGCTATGTGAAAGATGATTCGCCGGATGCCATAGCCGAGGCAATAAACTACTGCTACGAGAACAGGGAATTGCTGCCTGAATGGGGAAGTTCAGGCACGCGGATTATAAAGCAGAGATATACGTGGCAGAAACAGGCGAAGAATCTCATAGACTTCATAGAAAGCCTGAGACGGAAACGGTGAAGGTATTCTGCCTGCTGCTGGCGGCGCTCCTGATGCCCGCGGAGGCGCTTTCATGGAGCGGCTGTGCAACAAACGCATTTGTAAATGAAATCAGGAGATTCGAGGAGACGGCCAACAAGGCGAATTTTCTCCTCGGCGAAGAGACCCCCCCGCCTCATAAACTCAGGAAACTCCTCTCGCCAGTTATACGCATATCCAATGAGAAAACCGCATATGTCACCGCTTACTCTCCGATCTATAAGTCTCCGGTCTACTATGCATATTTCAGTGATGACCGCGGCTTTGTCTCAACCGGCTATGAACCTGGCGGCATCCCCGCTTCCGGTGATTTAAGGGGCGTGAGCTTTGAATTTGATGTAACAAACAACCTGCGCTTCAGCATCCTCAAAACAGTGGAGATAGGCATTTCCTTTACCGGGTATCCGGGTTCTTCCTCGACGTTTATCCTCAAGGACAGGTTTTACCCGGGCCGCAAGATGCATATCCGCTGGTTTGCGAGGACAGACGCCCGTAATCTCAAATCACTGGTGCCCGTAATCCGTTCCCTGTCCGTGATTCCGGGTGATATAAAAGACAGCGTTGAACCATATGAGAGGGGTATTGAGGAGTACGATTCGCGGTATTGCAGGTAGCTAAATCACTAGGCCGATCCAGTCGCGTTTTTTGTCATTGAACAGGTTCTGTATGCAGACATTATCCCCCATGCAGGGAGGGGTCTCGGTGACATGGATGCAGGGGGAGCAGGGTATCCTGCGGTAGTTTATCTCTTCCTGAAGCCCCGGGACTTCACGCAGCAGCGTCGCGGGGTCCGTGGGACCCCAGAACGATACGCATTTTATTCTGAACATACGGGCATAGTGAAGCAGCGCCGAATCAATACCCCAGAACTCGTCGGCCGAGCTCAGTATCGACAGGCTTTTATCCAGGCTCGTTTTACCGCACCGGTTGATGAATTCAATGCCCCTGAAGACAGGAGACAGCCTCCGTGTTATCTCTGAAGCGAGGGCCGAATCCCTTTCCGTGCCGAGAAAGACCACCTCGGCCTCAGAGGTTCCGTCAATCCTGGAAAGAAAAACCTTCTCCCACTGCCCGGCATCAAGCATGCGTTCCAGGGACAGGCCGGAGCATCCATGGCCTATGCATATCCTGTATTTCCCCTTTTTCCCGGTGTCGGGCAGGTGGTTTAGCAGGTGCTCCCTGCAGTCGGCCGTGGAAGCCGGGGATATCCCGAACAATCCGAATATTTTATCGTAAAAGTAATGAGAGCCGGAAAAGCGGTTGAAATAGATGAGATGCGTGTGGAGCCTTCTCCTCCAGAATGCCTCCTCGAGGTAAAACCCGATGCGGTTCCGCGCGCAGGCAAGCGCCGAGAAAACGGTCGAGAGCCTGCTGTATACCTCAAGGTCGACGATTGTGTCGGTCCTGAAAACCCTTATATATGTGCGCAGGGAGCTGAGGAGAAATCTGAAGACGCCGGAATCGTCAATTGCCGTAATATTGTCAAAGACATTGAGACTGCGCGCAAAAGGCACTACGGACTTCATGGTTACAAGGTTGATGGAAAGCCCGGGATATTTCTTTCTCAGCCCGAGCAGAGACGGGAAGGCGATAACAAGGCTGCCGCCTCCCAGCATCTTTATAATGGTGATATTCTCCCTGGGTTCAAGGCTGTGGTCCCTCCGCAGCAGGTCGCCGAGCAGGATGACGAACGGCTTCAAGACCGCGATCAGGAGGTTGCCGAGATAGTAATCTATTATCCTTATTGTCCTGATCTGCATATGTCTTGCGCCTCCCGGCCGTCTGCGGCATCCGCACGTACACATTCCAGCATCGTGAGTATGCATACAAAATACAGGAGGAAGAGATGTCTGCCGATATATGGAGTGTGAACGGCGGAGTGCTGCTTCATGACTATCACCCACATGAATGATACGGCGAAGGCCGCGATTATGACATAAAAGTTGCGCGTGGAAGACTCCCACGTAAGGGCGAGGCGCAAGGGCCTGCGCGTGATCGCCCTTGCATCCCTGAACCATAAAAGCATGAGAGTGATGCCCATTATTACCGGTATGTTCACAATAAAGAACAGTTCTTTCCTGGCCGAGATGAACAGGTATCTGATTGACAGCAGAATCCTGCCGGTTATAAACTCCAGGCCGCTGCCTGATTCGTCGAACCTCACCCTGCCCACCCCGAAGATATCGTTGTAGGCGGCTGCGATGCTGCCGTTATAGTAGATGCTGACCTGGATGAAATGCAGAAAATGCGCAAAGCCGAATCCCGCGGCCGGCGCCGCCACCGCAAGAATAAGCCGCCTCCTGCCCGCCCCCCGGTCCGGATCACCGTACAGCAGGGCGAAAGGCACCGCCGAGAGGCTCACGAGAAAAAAATAATCAAAGGACAGCCACCCCTGAATAAATCCAAGGACGAACAGGATAAACAGGTATAGAGCCCCCGGCCCCTGCCTCTTCCTGAAGATATTCAAAAAAAGCCCGACCTCTACGAGCAGCAGCGAGAAGGCATAGCTCTGGTAGTGGAGCCCGTGCATCATGTTGCTTGTCATGGGCACAACCGCCACAGCCAGCATCATGAGGGCGGCCTTCTCACGCCCTATGGCGGAGCACAGCATCCATGCAAACATCGCAAGTGAAACTATGGCTATCGATGTCGGAAACAGCCTGAAACACCCGAGGTTGCCCGCTCCGCATACCTTCGTGAGCACCCCGGCAAGCAGATCGGGCCCGGGCGGGTAGTGTGTGTAAATACAATCCTTCTTAAGGGGGGACATTGTAAATTCCACGGGGAAGTCCTCCACCCTCCATGCACCCCTGTTCGGGAACTGATCCCCGTAGCACAGGTCCGGCAGGCCCGCATTCGATAAAAAGCCCTTTTCGGCATACCCCTCTCCCGCCCTCAGCGCATTAGCCTCTGAAAAGGCGTCGGCTACCGGCGAAAGCTCCCTCGAGTATCTCAGGGAATCATAAATCCCCCGGCCCGCCAGAATGATGATAATCAGGACAATGAATGCCGCAGCAGGATTTCCATGCCTTATCAGCGACACCCCGGAATTTTGTTTTTTCATTCGGACCGGTCTCCTTCTTACGGATGCACACATCTCGCTTGATTTCTTAGAAATGCATGTGTAACCACAAGCAGAAAAATAAATTTCCGCTCATTCTACGGCAAACTGCCCTTTTTGAGATTATACGGCCTTATACATTCCAGTATAGTCAATATACAGATAAAATACAGCAGGAACAGGTGTCGTGGGAGAAAATGCGTGTGCTCCGCAGCATGTTGTTTCATGACGATTATCCACATGAAAGATACAATGAATGCCGCGATGATAACATAAAAGTTGCGTGATGACGACTCCCACTTAAGGGCGAGGCGCAACGGCCTGCGTGTTATTAACCTTGCGTGTTTTATCCATATGAATATGAATACGGCTCCGAGCAGCACCGGAAAATTTATAACAAAATATGTCTTCTGCCTGGCAAAGACAACGAGGTACCGGAGTGACAATATAATCCTGCCGGTTATAAACTCCAGGGCGCTGCCAGAATCGTCGAACCTCCACCCTGCCGCCCCGAAGATATCGTTGTAGGCGGCTGCGATGCTGCCGTTATAGTAGATGCTGACCTGGATGAAATGCAGAAAATGCGCAAAGCCGAATCCCGCGGCCGGCGCCGCCACCGCAAGAATAAGCCGCCT
>Ga0256839_1001739_pt1 | contig 25729 bp, 18 predicted proteins | sample 354166metaG_FD_185968 | JGI IMG/M metagenome (GOLD analysis project Ga0256839, IMG submission 185968) | Hydrothermal vent microbial communities from Mid Atlantic Ridge, Atlantic Ocean - 354-166 | ecosystem: Environmental > Aquatic > Marine > Hydrothermal vents | place: Atlantic Ocean: Mid... | reverse complement strand
TACTGTTTGAGGACCGGCGGTTTGGGCAGTCCAAGATCAACACGCGGGAAGCGATCGTTGCGTTGATCATCCTGACCGCCATCGGCTTGGCTCAAGCAGTCGGGACATTGTAGGAAATGCACCGGATCGTGGCAGACCTGGGGGCGGACGCGGTCTTGGGCAGTGGGAGGACGAACGCTATCCTCCTGCCGAAACGGGACATTGGGCGAGTGCCAGCGGTGATGGCGAGTGCCAGCGGTGATGGTTTGGGGGAAGGCGTCGATGAGTGTTCTAGTGACCGGGGGAGCCGGCTTCATTGGCAGCCATCTGATTGAGCGGCTACTGGAAGTTACGGACGAGACGATCGTCTGCCTGGACAATTTCAATGACTTTTACGACCCGCGTTGGAAGCGGGAGAATCTGCGCCGCGTGCTGGATCACGATCGGTTCGTTCTGATTGAGGGGGATATTCGTGACACCGATCTGCTCCGGCGCAGCTTCGACGAGCATGGCGTGACGGACGTGATTCATCTGGCTGCCCATGCGGGGGTGCGACCGAGCATTCGGCGGCCGTTGCCTTACGTGGACGTGAACGTAGCAGGCACGGTGACGCTGCTCGAGGTTGCCCGGGAGTTCCGCTGCAACCGGTTTATCGCGGCTTCCTCGTCGACCGTGTATGGTGTCGATGCGGAGACACCGTTTCGCGAGGACCGGTTGGGCAGCGTGCCCGCCAGTCCGTATGGGGTTACGAAGCGGGCCACCGAACACTTCTGTCGGTTGTACAGACAGCTCTATGGCATGCCCACGCTCAGCCTGAGGTACTTCAGTGTGTATGGCCCGCGGCTGCGGCCGGACCTGGCGATGTACATCTTTGCCAGCGCCATTCGGGACGACCGACCGTTGCCGTTGTTCGGCGGGGGGATAGCAAAGCGTGATTTCACCTACATCGATGACATCATCGATGCAACAATCGCTGCATGGCGAAGCGATCGTGTTGGGACGGAAGTCAATCTGGGCAACCATCGACCGGTGGAGATTCGGTATGTTGTCCGTCTACTCGAGCGGGCTCTGGGCAAGAAAGCACGCGTCGAGCACCTTCCCGAACAGATCGGAGAAATGCCGGTGACGTACGCGGACATCTCTCGGGCGAGGGATTGGTTCGGCTATGAGCCGACGGTATCGATCGAAGAGGGCGTGAGGCGGTTTGCCGAGTGGTTCCGTCGCGAGCGGTGGGGTAAGTAGAGGAACGTCGTATGGTGGGAAGGCAACTGCGGGATAAGCGGATTCGGTAAACTGGTGGACGGGTGGTGGTTGGAGTAAAATACCCCTATGTGGGACGCTGGTCGTGGGGCCCGCCACCCGCCCCGATCAGCTCGGTTGCTGGCGCCTGTCGTCTTTACGTTGGGCGGAGCTGGAGGATGGTTGAGGGAAAAGTCGGGGTTAGATCATGACGAAGACGGTTCCTCGCGCTTATCTCACCGCCAAGTATCCCGGCAAGGATGACGTGGATGTTTGGGCGCTGGAGCCAGGTGAGCAGGTTACCCTAGGGCGACACCAGGAGAACCGCATCGTTTTGCGGGACGACTGGTGCAGCCGTCACCATGCGGTGATCTGGAGCGAAGGGGGCAAGTGGTGGATCCGCGACCAGAAAAGCCGAAACGGCACCTTTCTGAACAATCAGCGGATCAAGGGGGACGTTGAACTGAAGCCGGGTGACATCATCCGTGTCGGCCAGACTATGCTCTATTTTGGAGAAGACCTCTCCGCTGTCCCCCCCGATCAGCGACCCACGGTAGAGCAGATCGATGCCGAATCGGAGATTGCCCCTCCGGCGGAGACCTCCCTACACGTCACAGAGCACCTGCGACCGGAAGAAGTCGGCCTTTTGCCTGCAAATCGGATCGAGAGCGACTCGTCGCAGCGCAAGCTCTATCGCATCCTGCTCGAGGTGCAGCGGGCGCGGACAAGGGGGGACCTAGCAGCGCTGGTGATCCGTGAGCTCGTATCGGCCGTGAAGGCGGATTGTGGAGCGATTCTCGGCGTAAACGCCAGCACACGGCGGCGCCAGGAGGTCTGGGCGAACTGCGGCGAGGTGAACCGACCGTACAGCCGGTACCTGAGTCAGTTGGTGTTGGAGAGAGGGGAGGGGGTGTTAGCTCAGGACATTGCTGCCAACATGGAGCTGGCTTCGCGCCGAAGTATCGAACGGATGGGCGCAACCAGCACGATCTGTGTTCCGATCAAGTCCAACGGAAACATCGTCGCGGTCTTGCAGGTGTATCGTACCGACCGAGAACACCCCCTGGGCACCCGAGAGTTGGAGTTCACCCTGATTGTGGCGGAAGCGATGGGCCGCCAACTGGAGCAGATCGATCGGAGCGCACGGCTGGAGCGGGCCAATCAGGAATTGCACGAATCTCTGCGGAAAGGCACCTGCCTGGTCGGTCGAAGCGCCGCGATCAAGAAAATCCTTGCCATGGTGGACCGGGTCGCCCGAACCCAGTCCACGGTGCTCGTACGGGGCGAAAGCGGCGTGGGCAAGGAGCTGGTCGCTCGTGAGATCCACTTTCGCAGCCCCAGGGCGGATGGACCGTTCGTCTGCCTGAACTGCGCTGCACTGACCGAGACGCTGCTGGAAAGCGAGCTCTTCGGTCACGAAAAGGGATCGTTCACCGGTGCCACCGAGCGAAAAATCGGCAAGTTCGAGGCGGCTCACGGGGGCACAATCTTCCTGGACGAAATCGGCGAAATGGACAGCAACACCCAGGCAAAGCTCCTCCGTGTGCTGGAGGGCCACCCCTTCGAACGCGTGGGGGGGGGTGAGCTGATTCAGGTCGATGTCCGCGTCGTTGCTGCGACCAACCGCCCGCTGGAAAAGATGGTGCGGGAAGGCAAGTTCCGAAAAGATCTGTTCTTCCGCATCCAGGTGGTAGAGATCTACGTACCTCCCCTCAGGGAGCGTATGGAAGATGTCCCCTTGCTGGCAGAGTACTTCCTGAACTGCTTTGCCCGGGAGACCGGACGGGAAATCCGGGGCTTCCACCCGGCGGCGATGGAGAAGCTGGTCAAGTACCACTGGCCCGGAAACGTTCGCGAACTGAAGAACGTCATCGAACGGGCGGTCGTGCTGGGACAAGAAGATCAGGTGATGCCGGAAGACATCATCCTCACCAGCATTCCCATCGACGACCCGATGGAGCAGGGGGACGGTCGAGGCTACGTACCCAGGAGCCTTCAGGAGGTCGAGAAAGAACACATCCAGGAGACCCTGCTATACACCAATTGGAACAAATCGCGGGCCGCGGCAATCCTGGGGATCGAACGCTGCACGCTGGACCGAAAGATCCGCCGCCACAAGATCGAACGCCCCTAAGTTTGGTGCACACCACAGACGGTGACAGTGTCTGAGTTCGGCAACCGCCAGCGACATGCCCCCCGTCTGCCTTCCCCCGGCCTTGCGCAAGGCATTCGGTGGACGCACCGGAGATTCTTCTCCCGGCGAACGGCTGGGGCAGCCGACGAGCAGTCTTGCTCAGGCAGCTCAGCGGGATGCTGGCTCAAAGCCGGGAGTACTTGTCGTTGGGCGGGGAACCGAGCTCCTTAGCGGGTAGGTCATCTGCCAGGACGCCCGTACCCGTTCCGGCCTGGATCTCCTCAAGCACTCGAACCTCACCCTGCATCTGTCGAATGCGACCGATGGCGGCGGGGGGAACTCGACACCTGGTTACTACGCGACCGTTGACTTGCTGGACGGACTCTGGGATAGCGTGAGCACGCATGTAGTGGGCAAGCCTGCCGTTACCGGCGTGGTAGGAGACCTCCACCAGAGCGAACTGTTCTTTGAGTGTCTCCAGCACGCGCTGGGCAAGCTGATCGAGTCCGATCCCTGTCTTGGCGCTGACGACTACGGTGTTCTTCAGATTGGCCCGGAGCAGCTCGATGTAGCTCCTGTCCGGCACCCGGTCCGCCTTGTTCAGCACGTGGATGGTGGGTTTCTCGGCGCAGCCTAGTTCGCTCAGGACCTGCTGGACTGCCTTGGCCTGTTGCGGCGCATAAGGGTTCGACGCATCGATCACGTGCAACAGAAGATCCGCCTCGCGTACCTCCTCGAGCGTTGCCCGGAACGATGCGACAAGGTGGTGGGGGAGGTCGCGGATGAACCCAACGGTGTCGCTTAAGAGCACGTACCCCCAGCCGGGAAGGTGCCAGCGCCGCGTGCGGGTATCCAGCGTGGCGAACAGCGCGTCCTCGACGAACACGCCCGCGTTGGTCAGCGCGTTCATCAACGTGCTCTTGCCAGCATTCGTGTAACCGACCAAGCTCAACGTGATCTCGTCCCGCCGCGCGGCTACCGTTTGAGCCCGGCGCCGCTCAACCTCCTTCAGCTCCCGTTTCAAGTCCGTAATGCGCCGCGAGATCACCCGGCGGTCCTCCTCAAGCTGCTGCTCACCCGGCCCGCGCATTCCGATACCACCCTTGATCCGGCCCAGGTGCGTCCACATCCGGCGCAGACGCGGAAGGGCGTACTCAAGCTGCGCCAACTCGACCTGCAATCGGGCTTCGTGCGTGCGAGCGCGCGTGGCGAAGATGTCCAGGATCAATTCTGTCCGATCGATGACACGAGTAGCGGTCAGCTTCTCCAGATTGCGAACCTGCGCCGGCGAAAGGTCGTTATCGAAAATGACCAGATCGGCTTTGCGCGCTTTGACCAGGCCGGAGAGCTCCTCTACCTTGCCCTTGCCGATATAAGTGCCAGGATCCGGCTTGAGCCGCTTCTGTACCAGGGTGCCAACGACCTCCGCGCCTGCCGTAACCGCCAGTCCGTACAACTCCTCCAACGGATTGCTGGCGTCCCACGTCTTGCCCGGCAGGATCACCCCGACCAGGACCGCTCGTTCGTTGTAAACCGTCTGCTTCGCTTGCGTAAGAATCGACACGCCTGTTCTCAACCCTCCCGTCGCCTGCGGATGGCGCTCCTCGTACCCATACTTCGGATCACGTCCTCCCTAAATGGGACGAACCTGGCAACGCTTCCGTTCCAGCGCATCATAGTTTGCGCCGGAAGCACCGTCAACGTAGCTGGCTGCTGCGAATCTCGTGCCGAACGCAGCTCGATGCGGCATTACACCACGTACCACCCGGCCACCAAATAGAAGAGAACCGCGGCGGCCGCTGCGACCAGACCGAACGGAAGCTGCGTCAGCGTGTGCTCCATCACATCGCACTCCCCAAAGACACTGGCCAGGATGGTCGTGTCAGAAACCGGAGAGCAATGGTCCCCGAATACTCCTCCCCCCAGAACAGCGCTCACGCACAGGACCAGGTAGCCTTCGGCAATGTCGATCCCCGTTGCATCAACTCCATGTGTCTCAACCGCTCCGGACGACATGAGGCTTCCGAACGCAAGAGGTGCAGCCACCGGAAGCAGAACGGCATAGGTGGCCCACGATGAGCCGATGGTGAAGCTGATACCGCAGGCGAGCAGAAAGAGACTCGCAGGCAGGAGCCACACGGGGAGGTGGTCCCCCAGTCGCGTGGCAAGGAACGCTGCCGGGTCGAGCTGCCGAGATACCTCCCCCAGCGTCACGGCTAACCCCAAAATAATTGCCCCCGTGGTCATCGATTGGCATCCCTTCAAGAACGCATCCAGTGCGTTGCGAACGGCCATGCCCCTAGCAACGGCAACGGCTATCGCCGTAACAGTGGCGAGCACGAACGCTTCGTTGATCGCGTCACGACGCTCACCAAAATAGGGCAACTCTTCCCAACCAAAGGCCCGCAAGATGGCCGGCAAGAACGAAACGCTCACGAGAACCGCCAGGGGGATAAGGAAGTCGGCTGCTCCAACGCGATACGCTTCTCCCGGCGGCGCTCCGCTTTTCCCGCTCTGGCTAGCGGCCGACTTGCTGCTGCTATCCACCCGCCTCTGCATCTTCCAAGGTACGAACGGCCACCACTCCAGTGCGACCAGCCCTACGAGCAGCACAGAGAGGATCGAGTAGACGTTCAGGGGGATGGCACGCAGGTACCAGCGGATGCCTTCCGATGCGTCAGGGATGATCGTATGTCCGTGCCAGGTCGTACCGGCCAGGAGTCCCCCGACAAAGAACGGCCACACATTGAATGGGACCAGGGACGCCACCGGCGACGCAGTGGCGTCGATCAGGTAGGCGAACTCCGCTGCCGTGACTCCGTTGTCCCGCGTGACAGGCCGCGCCGTTGCGCCGGTGAGAACGCAGCTCACCGTGCCCCCTTGATGGAAGACCCAACCCGCCAGGACGGTGAACAGCTTCGACCCCCGCCGGCCGAAGAAAAGGCGCGATGCTTGCTGCCCGAACCGCCGCGCCGCCCCCGTAGCCTCCCACACGCCTAGCAGTCCGCCCAGGCACCACAGGTACACGAGCAAGATCTGCGCGTACCGCTTCGTACCGAGAGCGGGCAGGAAGAAGCGGTCGATCGCGTTCAGGGCTGCAATGTCGCCCGTTTGCCAGGCCAGGATAGCAGCGCCCGCAAACACACCGGAGACGAGTGCCACAATCACATTGCGCGTGGCAAACGCCAAAATCAGAGTGATCGCGGCCGGTGCCAACGACCACCAGCCCGGATCGACGCCTGTTCCACTCGCCAGGGCGGGAACCACCTCTGCCGTCCAGTCCGGTCCTCACGCACATGCTGGGCAATTTCGTCGCTCCGGTCTACCCCCAGCACTCACCGTCGCACCAGGACCGAACATTCCGTGTCAGTCCAGAACCTTGATCCGCAGGTTACGGAACTCCACGTGCGCGCCGTGACCGAAGAAGCCGATGTGTCCAGAGCGCCGCTTGAGTCCGGGGTGGCGGGCGAGAACCTTCGGGTCAGTGATCTTCGAAAGGTCCGTGTCAACAATCACCGCACCGTTCAGGATGACCTTGACGTGTGAGCCCTTGCAAATGATCTCCTCTTCGTTCCACTGGCCGGCCGGCTTGAGATAACCCCGCTTGGCAGGCACGACGTCGTAGATGGAACCGTGGTACTGGGTGGGACGAAGGTTGCGGTACCTCGGGTGGTAGTCGTCCAGGATCTGGATCTCCATACCGTCGTAGGCGGGATTGCCTTCCAAAGGCGCGCGTATCGCCACTCCGTTGTTTGCGCCAGGGGTGAGCTTGAACTCAAACCGGAAGCTGAAGTCACTGTACTCCTTCTCGGTGAACAGGAACCGCCCTTTGCGGGTACAAATGAGCTTCCCGTCCTCAACGATATACCCCCCTTTGGATCCTCGTTCGATCCATCCGCTCAGGTCTTTGCCATTGAAGATCGCTACGTAGCCTCCCTCCTGAGCGACACCAGGGGTAACCGCGAGAGCAACGAGTAGCAAGCTCAATGGGCTGAAGACCAAGATGGCAGGAAGAATCCGACGCATGCCTGAGTCTCCCTAGGCTTGGTGCTAAAGCACGGTGGACGAGTAGCTCGGTGGCAGCTTAACACCAGATTGTACTGAGCTCCGTACCGCTTCGCACGGAGTCAGGGATGCTCAACGCCACGGCGCTGGGCAGGGAGGTGTCGCAGGAGGGGAAAATTCGCGGATTCGCTCCTCTAGCGTGGTGGGCCGTGGCGCGCTCGATTTGCCTGCTCGGCAGCCGCAAGCTAGGTTTGTGTGGGAAGCACATCGAAAACGGAGCGTACGAAGTCAGCCATATCTACCAGGGGGATCGATCGTGCGTGACCGCATGCAACCTGATGTCTTACGTGCCATCTCCGAGCTTTTGCGGTACCATGGGTTCGAACCTCACGAACGCAACCGCCGTGACGGTGCTCGATTGCCATTAAAGACGGTCGTGACCGTCACCCCAGTGGACGACCGCTATGGCCGTGCGATCCCAGAGCAGGCTTTTCCGGGACTCACCACAAACGTTTCCGCCGGCGGAGTCGGGCTGGCGGTAGCCCAAGTCCCGGAGACGAAACAGGTGGTGATCAGTTTTTGGAAGAATGGCCACCCGTGGATGCATCTGCTTTGCGAGCCCCGGTGGGTTCGATTCACGACCCGGGGATTTCACTGGATTGGGTGCCGGATCCGATCGCACTTGCCGCAGGGTTTCGTCGATCCACCCGGACCGCCAGAGTGGACCGGGCCAGATGTGACCGTTGAGTTCGACCAGTAGTCGGGGAGCGACGGGGCCGTCTCCGCTGTCCCTGCACGCCTTGGAAGAAGGAGTCGCACCATCATGGAGGGCTGGAAAGGGGGCGATAAGCTAAACGAGTTTTCAGCGACCCAACGCAGGCGACGGGACACGCGGATCGTTCCCCCAAAGGGAGGACGGTGTGCGGGCCGCGTGGACCGCACAACCAGACCCGACCGGCAAGCGGTTCGTTGCTAAACCGCACACACCGCGTCACAACCCGTGCAGGGCACGGGTGCGCGGCGACGGCGTCGGGGGTACAGAGCGCACTGTAGGCAAGCGCGGTGGGCGAGAAGCAGTAGAGCGCCGCCGCTGCGAACCCCACACGCGAGTCGGCGAACCGTTCGCCCAGGCGGTAAAGAGCCAACGGTCCGATCAGCAGCAACGGCAACAGTGCCAATCGCGCCCTGTGAAACAGGCCGAAAAGATCCTCCCCGGCGTAGTCAATGAAATCCCGCCCCAAAGCCCACTCGGGGCGATCTCCGCTGTGGAGCGTGAGTCGCTGTGCGGGTGGACTGGACAAGACGGGCAGAGCCGCAACCAAGCGTACCAGAGGGGGATTTACCTCGTAGCCGCGGAAGTCACCGTAGCGCCAGTGGACGATTCCCGAAGGTAGGTGCCCAACTTCGTCCCAGGCCGGGCTGTGGACGAAGTTTTCCAAGGCTACCAGCGCAACGTAGCCCGCTAAAATCAGGGCGAACCAAATCGCAAGTCGGTGATTCTGTGCGATGGGCTCGCCCTGCTCAGTCCTGCCGCAACCGTCGGTTGCGGCGCAATGCGTGCCAGAGGGCGAGGAGCAGAAAGGCCGCTAGGGCGGTCAGCCCTAGCGGCAGGAGCCGAATCTGGGGCGCTCCTCCACCACCTCCGGTACCTCGTAGCTCCGAACGATCTCACCCGCGGCGTCCAGCTCGTGTACCACCGTCCCCGGCGGAAAACGCAGCTCGAGCAACTTTCGCGACAAGCCGTGCTCGAGGCGCTCAACCGACACGAGACGGCCGATCAATTCAAAGCCACGGTGTGCGGAACCTGGTTCATAGCCTACTCGAGATAATCCAACGCTGCGCCACCGTGTCGGGAACCAGATGCCCGGCTCGTACTCGATCCAGTCCTCAACCCTGGCATGCCTCCAAGCGAAGCCCCAGCGTTTCTCCTCAGGATTGTAATACCACCACTGCAAAATCCAGGCCCAACAGATGTAATTGCGATCCACCGCAATCCAAACCTGGCTCCAGCCTCCGTCCCCCTCGTACGGTGATTTCCCATGTACCTGTCCACGGCCAAGCTGCGCAGGCCCTCGCGCTCCTCGATGCCCCGCATCTCGATCCTCCAGCCCGGCTCCGCATATCCGAGAAGCGCGTCCACCAACGAGTCCTGAAAAAGAACCCCCTGGGGTGTCCCGCACTCCAGCGGGACGTTAAAGTACCCGGGGCGCGCCACGTTGGCCAATGAACTCCTCTTCTCGTCCTCGCCGACCGGTTCGCTCAGCCATTTGTCCTTCACTCCGTCTGCCACATAGGTCGCATGCACCCGCCGCACGGGCTCACCAGACTCCCGCACCACCACATGCCGCTCGCAACGCGCCCGCGGCGAATCCAGCCAAACCTCGTAATCAACCCAGTCTTCACCACGCACCTTACCCGACGGGAAAAAGTCTACAGCGTACTTGCACCATCTAACGTGATATCCTCGCGTGTAAACCTCTTCCCAGGAACGTATCGCATCCAAAAGCTGCTCGAACGACATCGGCTGCGCCGACGCTAGCGAAGTAAGGAGCAGCAGCCATAACACGGACAGAAGCGCGGGTCTGCGCATAGCACATCCCTGGCCCGACCAGTGAACCGCTGGGGTGTTCCAGAACATATGCCTCCACCGAAGGCCTACTCGTAGCACGCCAGGTCCGGCCGCTCTTTGATCCGAACCTCGGCGCAGGCTGCTCCCTCACGCCCCGGTTCCACCGTGATCACCACATGCTGGTCGCTGCATTCGAGCGGAACCACGGGCTGCGAGTGGAACGGTAGCTGCACGACCGGCCGGCTTGCGTCATTCGTTTCGAGGATCACCTGGCCACCACGGGCGGACGAGCCGATGTGGAGCTCGACCGTCAACATCGCCTGGCCATCGGGCTCGACCACGTCGCGGTCCAAACCGACCACAGAGCATCCGCGGGTACTCTGTACTTGGCGGATAACCAACGGCTGCGAGCCGGTGTTCCAGAACGGCACGCGCAGAGTCACCGTCTGTCCAGGCAACCCGGGCGCGATCAGGGCGCAGTTGCTGTCGAACTCAAGATGCGGCCCTTCGCTCTTCGGACCGCAGCCTGCCACGGTGAGTGCAAGAACAAGCAGCCACCGCCGCCGCAGCACGGCCAACCCTACCAAAACGTGCCGTTTCTCTCCTGCAGGCCGACACCATTGTAGCCTCTCTCTCTGTCAACCCTCGTGTGTAGCCTTAAGGGCCTGCCCGGTCGGGGACAGTTTGCTTTCGATGCTACACGAGCGGCGACTGGCCCGATCGCGCAGACGCTATCGGCGAAGCTCGCCGACGAGGGCAGCGAAGGCGCGTGCGAGGTGGCCCCCCGGAAGAGCAGGCGGTTGGCCCCCAAAGAGCGCCGGAGCTGAGTCACCGAGGATACAGGGAAGAGTTGACCTCGCCGGGTGGTTCTGAGGGTGCAGCTCGGGAAAGTCCAGACATGCTGCGCCGTCTTCCGAAGCCGGCTTTCACCGGCCGTGCGCGAGTGTGCCGAGAACATGCACCCGCGGCGTGGGGTCTCGGTCACCTGCAAGGGGGACGCGAAGTTGCGCGGCGCTCCCGAGGGGGCAAGTGGCTGCCGCGTTGGCTGCGCCGGGTCGAGGAACAGTCGTTCAGTCGGGACGATCACCTGCGTCCAGATAGCCGCCCAGGTCGGCGTCCAGCGGGTAGCCGGGATACTCGACCAGTTGGCGGAGCACCTCCGGCTTTGAGCTCGCCTGGCGTACCAGAAGCTGCGATGCGCGCACGAGAGCCTGGGGATCCAGGTGGAGGAGCCGTTCGAGATCGGGCCGCTGCCTGGTCAATTTGCCGACGAGGTACCGAACCGCCTTTCGCCGGTGGGACGCGGCCTCGGCCGCCCCGTCTGGCCCGTGCTCCACGATGATCAAGGCTGCTTCCGGTAGCGCTGCGCCTTCCTCTTGAGCGATCCGCAGGACCTCCTCGTCCAGCCGATCCCCCTCGGAATTGAGGTCACGGCAAAGGAGAGTTAGCGCGAATGCGTCTGCTACCGCGGGCGGGGCGTAGAGGCTGAACAACCGCACGTCCCTCCAGCGCTGTTCTACAACGGGGGTCAACGCGTAGAGCAGACGGGTGAAGACGGTGGATTTTGCGGAGTGCGTGAGCAGGTGCATGTAAGGAAACGAGCCGCTGGGCTGGGCTTCGAGCTGGATATCGCTGCGCAGTTTGCCCATTGCCTGAAGCTCGGCGAACACGGGGGTGTTGCTCGCCGGTGATGGCGGATGCAGGACGGCCCCCGGCGGTAACCCGGTCTTCGGGTCGTTCATTCGAGCGAGCACCTCCTCTGTTACGGCGTCGTACCAGTAGGTCGTTTCGAAACCCAGCCGACACGCCCCTGGAAGACCCCCCACCGCCGCGTTGTAGTACGAGAGCTCGAAAGGATGGATCGCCCAGACCTGGTAGGCGACGGGCGCGAGCGTGACGGCAGAGACAAGAGCGGTGGCACCGTGAAAGGCCAGCGGCCCCGCTTCGAATCGGCGGAGCAGCGCGCAGAAACCCCCTAGGCCGATTCCACACAGCGCCGCCAGGAACCAGAACGTGGGCAGCATCAGCCGCACACCGTCGTGAGCGGGGACGGGCAACATCCGGAGAAGCGGCAGCGTGAGGGCGTGCAGGATGAAGAAGCACGTGGGCGTTCGCCAGCTTCTCGCACGCAGCCCGGCCGCTACCCCCAACACGCTCCATACGAGCAGCGGAACGGGTACGGTCACGGCGGTCAGCACAAACCCGTTGTGCCAAGGTAGGCTGTACACGTACTTCTTGCCCAGGTAGAAGATCTCGATGTCCGGCAGGGCTCCCTGCCGTCCTGCAGTGACCAGGTAGTAGAGGGCAAGTTGCGTGAAGGAGTCGTACCACCAGGTCGGATTCAATCCGATTGCAACCAGGGGGCCGAGCGCTGCCCCCCAAAGGATCATTTCCAGTGCTGCCAGGCCCCCCCTGAGCCTGCCACGACCCACCGCCAGGAGCCAAAGAACCAGTACGAATGTGGGGACGAGCAAAACCACTCGCGGCAGCCGAGAAGGAATGGCCAATCGGTCAGCCCATACGTACGCGAGGAAGGAGTCGAGGTTGAGCTCGGGAACGCCCAGGGCTTGGGCCAGTTCGCCACGCAGCTTGGCCGTGGCCAACTGCTCAGGAGCTACCTCGATGCCCCTCACCCTGGCTAACTGGACCAGCATGTGCTGGGCCGCAGCGTGCAATTCGTTGCGATCCGTGGTGGTTAGAACCGCTGGGTCGACGGGTAAGCCCGCGCGCACTGCGGCGCGGCGGAGAAGCTCCCGCTGCGTCTGAATCGTTATCGCCTCCGCCTGACGGCGGACCTCGCGATAGACGAACCCAAGCGGGATAAGACTGCCGGTGACGAAGGCGACAGTGAGAAGGGTTCTTCCTCGCTGTGCCCCGAATGCTCTCAGTGCTTCGTACGCGGTCCAGATGGCGATCGGCAGGAAGACGGCACAGGCGTTCATCTTTGTCAGGAACACGAGGCCGCAAACAATGCCGAATGCGGCGCGAGCGAGGCGACTGTGGAGGCCGCGCCAGAACAGCAGAGCGGCCAGGACCCAGATGAAGAGCGTAGGGATGTCGGTTCCGAAGATGTGTCCGTGGCCGAAGACGCGCGGCATGAGCAAGAGAGCAGCCGCGGCGGTTACTCCAGCCCATCCGCCGCTAAGACGTGCTACCACGAAACAGACCAGCCCGACCGAGATGGATAGCTCCAGGGCGGATGCAAACCGCCAAGAGGCGAGCTCATCGAGGTAGCTGTGGGTAACGAGGTGTCCCGCGATGGCCAGAACGCCGCTCAGCGGGGGGTGAAAGTTGGGGCCGTATCGGTTGTAGTCCCACGCGTGGAGCACTTCCTCACGCGACAGGTGACGGCGAAGTTCCGACAGGTTCCTGGACCGCCAGAGCCGCCGCAGCCAGGGCAGCACACCGCAGCGGCTGTGATAGGCATCGACGGGATCGGTAGGATGCAGCCGCGGACGCACGTCCCCCCGGGCGCTGTGCAGGTAGGCCGGCTCGTCCCACGTAAGGCCGGGATCGTCCAGCGTGGCCGTCAGCAACCCAAGGGCCACGACGGCAGCGGCGCACGCCAGGAGCCCGTGGCGCAGGGCGCTGCCACGAGGGGGACTTGTCTGGCCGCCTGCTGAATTGGTGCGTTCCTGCTGCACGGTTCCTATTCCGTGGTTTCTTGGGAGACGCCGGTGCCTAGGGAAGCCTATCTCGGCGAAGCTCTCGTGCGGGAGTCCCGTTCGGGCTGCGCGCGTGCGCGGTCAACCTCCTCGATTGGGAACACCAGGATCAGGGGAACACCGAACTTAGATCTGACGTACGATGGCCTGCCGTACTTGGCAAGCCAACTGTCGATCGGGCGCGCCTTAAACAGCCCGGGGCGGTTCAGCAGGACATACCACTGTGGGTTGACGTGTTCGATGGGAGCGATGGGGGCTGTGAGATAACCCCACTCGCGGAGGTAATGGAAGCTAAGCGGGAGCGACGAAAACGCCACGCCTTCGCCGAGGGAGGTGTGGCCATTCAGCCAGCCGAGTGCGTGGCGGTCCAGCGCGTCCCAGTAGTAAGTGGGTTCCAGGCCCAAGCTGGCGGCGCCCGGCAGACCGCCGATGGCTTCGCTGTAGTACGAGAGCTGAACGGGGTGGTACGCAACCGTGCTGATTGCGGACAGGAGAGTGGCGAGCCCTGCCATTGCGGTAGCGACGTGACCGCTCCACCGTTGCAGGAGTGCAACCGCAGGACCGGAAAGCAGGCAGAGAAAGACAACGGCGGGCACGAGCTGACGGAGTCCATCGTGGCCCGGAGCAGTGGGCAGGGCACGGACCACGAGCAGGGTCAGGGCGTGGACACTGAGTGCGGCTGCCAATGCGGGGGCATGGCTACGCGGCCGCGCCCACCCGGTAAGAAAACCGAGCACGGCCAGGATGACCGTTAAAGGCGGGATACCGACGCCAATCCAGACGATCGTGTTGTACCACGGGAGGGCGTAGTCGTAGATTCGGCCCAAAAACAGCGTTGGGATCCAGGTGGTTTCTCGGCGGGTGAGATTTGACCAGAGAAACAGGGCTATTCGCTGCACGGGGTCTGGCCACCAGGGGGGTACGAGGCAGAGAGTGAACAGTGGGGCGGTACCGATCAGTACGTAGAGATAATCGAGCCCGTCGAAGCCCCTTCGGCTACCGGTTATCCTGCGCCGGTACAGCGCCCAGAGTGCCAGGAACGGCCCGACGCCGAAGAGCGCCCAGCCGGGCAAGGTGGACGGCGTGTGTCGCCGGTACTGGTCTGCCACGTAGCGGGGGATCGCACGCCGGTCTGGTCCAGACTCATCCGATTGGTCTCGGAGCGACGTGTCGATGCGCCGGAGCTCACGAACCAGCTTATAGGTCTCTGGCACCGCAATAGCAACCGGAAGGCACACAATTGCCAGGAGCACAAAAGGATGTCCTAGCAAGCCACGGGCGGAGGTTGAGGGGGGAGCCGACTTCTTGTTCGTGTAGTGGCGTTGCAGGATCGGCAGCGTGATGATCAGGGGGATGGGGATGAGCCATCCGGTGAACTTGGTGGCCGCGGCGCAGGCGAGGGCGGCACTGGCCGCTAGACTCCACCGAACGCCTGCTGAGACGCTTCCGGCACCGGCTTCGATCGCCTTCCAGGTGGCGAGGAAGGTAAGCAGCCACCAGCAGGCCAGGGGGATGTCGTAGAGTGCGAAGTGAGCGTGCCCGAACAGGCGGGGGCACCAGGCTGTGAGCAAAACGGCGGTAGTGGCCGGTAGCAGGCCCAGTCGGTTGCGGAAAAACACGAAGGTGACAGTTAAGGTGGCGAGCCAAAATGCTGCCGCACCGAGTCGCCAGGACGCCAGGGGGGGAAGGAAGGGAGTGGATGCGATATGCCCTGCGAGTGCCAGTAGCGCGTATGCGGGTGGATGTCCGTCTGGTTCTTCTCGCGCGAATGGCCAGTAGGTCTCGATCGACCGCGCCTCGAAGTAACGGCCGCTCGGCTGGCGAAGTACGGCTGCAAACCAACTACGGACCTTCCGGGCACGCTCAACGGTGTAGCCTTCATCCCATGCCATGCCGGGGCCTTCGAGCGTACCGAGCAGGGGGACGGCGATGAGCAGCAGGACAGCACAGGTCAGGACTCGCTGCCGTTCGGAGGGTTGCCGGCGAGCTGCTCCCGATTTGGTGTCACACTCCGCGACAGTACTCACGGTTTCCTTGGGATAGCTGCTGCTTCGGTCCTGTGAAAAGGTTCGCCCGCTGTTTTTGCTACGGCGTCCGCACGGTCCGGGGCTCGAGCAGCCGGCGGGTCGCAGGTCCGGGCTCGCGGTATGGGTGCGGCGACGCAACCTTGCTGCACGTCAGCGGGGCGGCTCAGGTAACGGGCGGCCGATCGTTACGTTCGTCCGGGTTGTGCGGAGCGTCGTGCCGCCGCGACGACTTCGTCCAGCAGCCGCACGTTGTCCGAGACGGCGGCGTACTCGAAGTAGTAGCTGATCAGGTTAAAGAGGATTGTCACTAGGGCGGCGGTCAGGTGCGTCCAGCCTGGGACCATTCCCGTGTCGGTTGCGCCTCCGAGTATGGTGGTTGCGATGACAAGCACCATGCTGAAGAAAGCGAAGGGGAAGGAGCGGGCCTTGAGTTTGCGAGTTCTACGCTCGTAGACGGCGTCCAGGGCCCACTTTTCCACCGCCTCCTTCACCCATCGGCCCGTCCCTATGAAGTAGGTCATGACGATGCTGTGTGTTAGCAGGGTAGTGACCCCCGCACAGATACCGGCCACGAAGTGCCGGAAGAAGGGGCGGTTCAGTTCAGCGGCCTGCTTCTCGGTAATGGCCTGGCCTTCCCAGTGCGCGGCCAGTTGGACGCGCGGCTCGACCCAGGTCCCCAGGACCGCCGCGGTGAGCAAACAGGCGGTGTTGATGATGGCGAGGGCGACGAGGATTCGTTGCACGGTCTCGACTGCTCGAAGTTCCACAGGGGCATTGGCGATTATAGCGCCTGGTGGGCAGAGTGGCGTGTCTCCGCGGGCGGTCTGTAGCTTGCTCGGAAGCAGGCGGTTCGGCGGTGCGGAACGGGGCTTGCCGGGTCGCGGAGCTCATCGCCGGTTCACGCAAGTTGCGCAGGTTCGACCATAATCTTGCTATGGAACGGCCCGACGCAGTGTAGACCGATCGAGGGGCGTGTCGATGCAAGCTGTACCCGGTCAAAACGTACCGCCCGTTCATGCTGCCCCCGCTCCAGCGGACCTGGTTCAGCTCGCCGTGACGCTCGGCTTGCTGGTCCTCGTCATCTTCGTTGGGCTCTTGCTGATCGCCATGGCGAGGAGATGGCTATTAGGTGGGGGGGAAAAGAGAGGAAATGCTCAAGATATTGCCGAGTTACTGCGTGAGTACCGCCGGCTTCGGGAGGAAGGGGTGATTACGGAAGAGGAGTACGGCCGTATTCGGGCTGCCATGCTGGCGCGGGGGGGTGCGGGGCGTGCTCAGGTGGAACCGTTATTGCCCCGCAGGGCTCGGGAGAGGATGGAGGCGGCAGGTCCGGAACGGGGGGAGGACAACCAGGTGGTAGACTGAAGGGTTCCTGGCCGAGCCGTCTGGTGCGTGCCGCGTGGAGTGACGGGCTTGAAAGGCGAGGAAGGTCTTTGGGGGTTACCGAGGGGTAGTGCGGCACGCACGATCGCTGGAGCCGGAGAGCTCCGAGCTCACTAACCCGGTTAGGATGCGTTGTGTCGGTGTGTGGGCGGCTGGATGGGGTCACCCTGGGAGAAGGGGAGACCTTGGAGCGGCGATGAGCCCGGTGTGGCGGTTGTCGGACAGAGGCGGCTGGGTTGCGGGGAAGGAGAGAGCCTGCGAACCATCTAGAATTCGTTTGGAGGGATCCTTCCGCAGGTGGTTAGCATAATCCATGTCGCAAGCGCGACGCGCATCTGCGGCACGATCGCGGGCGGTACAGGAGTTCGGTTTAAATTGGGCGATAGGACGATGCCGATGCTCACTCTGCCGGTATCGGCGTGAGCGTGGACCTTTACCAGCGGGAACCAGATGCCTTCAGACAAGCAGCCTCCGGGAAAACGCCGCATGGGTGGTTCGGCGTCGAAACGCAGCGCTTTTTGTTCCTTCTGTCGGAAGAGTTGGCGTGAGGTTGGGCCTCTTGTGGAGGGCCCCGGGGACGTTTACATCTGCGGCGATTGCGTGGAACTCTGCCAGCAGATCCTTGAGCAGGATCGGCGGCGCCGGGGGTTGTCGCGCGGTTTTGTCCAGGAGATCCCGAAGCCGCGAGAGATCAAGGAACATCTGGACCGCTACGTGGTGGGTCAGGAGAAGACCAAGCGCACGTTAGCGGTCGCGGTTCACAACCACTACAAGCGGCTAGTGCACAGTGACGAGGCGACCAGCGACGACATCGAGATCGAAAAGTCCAACATTCTGCTCATCGGTCCCACGGGCTGCGGCAAGACGCTGCTGGCGCGCACGCTGGCCCGCATCATGAAGGTTCCCTTTGCGATCGGAGACGCCACGACACTCACCGAAGCGGGATATGTGGGCGAGGATGTGGAGAACATCCTGCTCAAGCTCCTCCACGCCGCCGACTTCGACATCGAGGCCGCTCAGCGGGGCATCGTCTACATCGACGAGATTGACAAGATCCGCAAGACTTCGGGGAACGTCTCGATCACTCGGGATGTTTCCGGCGAAGGTGTGCAGCAGGCGCTGCTGAAAATCATCGAAGGCACGGTGGCCAATGTTCCCCCTCAGGGAGGACGGAAGCATCCCGAACAGCAGTACATCCAGATGGATACGACCAATATCCTCTTCATCTGTGGGGGCACTTTCGTCGGTCTGGACGAGATCATTGCGCGCCGCCTGGGCCGAAACAAGATTGGCTTCAGCACCCAGCCCCAGGCACGCCGTAGACGGGACTACATGGAGCTCCTCCAGAACGTGACCGTGGATGACCTTGTCGAGTTTGGCATGATTCCTGAGTTCGTCGGGCGGTTACCCGTGATCTGTGCTCTCGAACCGCTTACGGAAGAAATGCTGGTGCGGGTACTGACCGAACCCCGAAACGCTCTGGTTCGTCAGTACCAGAAGCTGTTCGAGATGGAAGGGTGCGAGCTTCGGTTCACGAAAGCTGCGCTGCTGGAGGTGGCGCGTCAGGCAAGAGCGCGCGATACCGGTGCTCGAGCGCTCCGTTCGATCATGGAAAGCTTCATGATCGACGCCATGTATCGTTTGCCGGACTATCCACCAGGGACCGTGTTCGAAGTTACCGAGCGGCACGTTCGCGGCGAGATTCCTTTGGAACCGCTGCAGCAGCGCAAGGAGACCGCCTAACACCGTCCCGGCGAGCACCGCTCGGCCCTGCCCCTCAGCTTGACCGTCGTGGGTTACGAGCAAGGTCGATGAGCACTTCTATGCCGCGGGCGAGGGTTTCGTCCGAGGCGGCGTAGGACAGCCGGAAGTGGCTATCCTGTCTGCTGAAGACGTTGCCGGGGATGATGAGCAGGTTGCGGGAGATCGCTTCGGCGACGAACGTTGAGCCTGTCCCCCAGGGCACCCGAGGGAACAGGTAGAACGCGCCATCGGCTCGGGGGATCTCGTAGTAGTCGGAAAGTTCCTTGAGCAGCAGGTCGCGGCGGCGACGGAAGATCTCGGTGCGGTCGCCGATATCCGCGTCCAATGCGACAATCCCCGCCCATTGCACAGGCTGGGGGGCGCACACAAAGGTGAACTGCTGCAGCTTGGCCATCTGCTGGATGATTTCCTTTGGGCCGTGGGCATAGCCCAGTCGCCAACCGGTCATGCTGTAGGCTTTGCTGAAACCGTCCACAACAACCGTCTGGTCGTACCAGCGTGCCGGACTGGAGAAGGTCTTTTCGTATACCAGGCAGCGGTAAACTTCGTCGCTCAACAGAAACAGTCCTCGCTCGGCAGCCAGCCTCGCTATCGCCTCCACCTCTTCTGGCGTCATCACGGCCCCTGTCGGATTCGCGGGACTGTTTACGATGATGCCCTTGGTCCTGGGGGTTATCGCTGCCCGCACGCGATCCGGATCGATCGTGAACGAGGGGTAGGTGTCGACGAAAACCGGCACACCGCCCGCCAGAACGACCAGGTGTCTGTACATGACGAAGTAGGGATCGAAGATGATCACCTCGTCCCCGGGGTTCACGAGGGTGAGGATTGCCAGGACGAGTCCCCCCGTGGTGCCGCTCGTGATGATCAAGTCTCGCTCCTGGTCGGGGTATTCCGCGGCCACCTGCCGGAGCAGCTTTTCACGCAGTGGCCCGATCCCCTGGGTGACGGTGTAGCCGTTCTTACCGCTGCGAATGGCATCGATGCAGGCGAGCTTGGCCGCCTCCGGGACATCCAGGTCCGGCTGCCCTATGCTCAAGTCGATCGGGTGCTCGAGACGACTCGCCAGGTCGAAAACCTTGCGGATTCCAGAGGCGTCGACGTTCCTGGCCCGCTCCGAAATCCACTGTTCGGACATTTCTTTGCCCCCTGAGTTTCGTCCACATTACAACGCAGCCTATTCTAGTGAAGAGCGGCCTCTCTCCGCCTGTTGGGAGCATTCGACTGCGCAGGCACGGGTCCTGGCGAGGAGGGACAAGGACGGAGTACTGTGGCAACAAGCGGCTACGCACGGTAGCAGGGTTGGTTCTGCGCCGGTTAGAATGGTCAGAACAGGGGCAGCGGCTATGTGCCAGGAGCGTGGGTACCGTCTCCACGAATGGGGGATGTCTCGCTGGCTGGAGCCAAGAGTAGCGTGAGGAATTGCCTCAGCAGCCCCCGTTGCGCACCGCTGCTCGGACTTTCCTGCCTTGCAGAATTCCGGCCGTTAGCCGACTGTGGCCGTCCAGCATTGCGATTCGGGGTGGCGGGGTTGGGTGGCCGCTCCTACCCGAGCAGTGTCGCCTGGGGGCAGTATCAAGGCCGCAGCCGGCATCCAGCGATGGTCGACATCTGGGGGACCTGACCTGCGGCCTTCAGAGTGGAACAGCGCACGAGGTTTGATGTGGAGTAACGGCATGCTTGGACGTTGGCTTCGGGTTGTGCGATATGGCTCACCCGGTATTGCTCTGCTGGCTGTTCTCGTAGCGTTCGCCCAGACGGGGGGAGTCGCGCCGCCAGGCACGTACTGGATCTGGACGGACGAGGGGAATCCACGAGAACAGGCTCCGGTGGGACTGCGTTTCTTCCGCACTACTTTCCCCGTGCGGCGAGACCCGGCAGAGGTAAAACTGTTCCTCGTCTGTGACGATGCGTTCGTCGCCTATGTGAACGGTCAACGGGTTGGCAGCTCGCGCACCTGGCAGAGCGGTTCTGTTTTCGACGTCACGAACAAGGTCCGCCTGGGGACGAACACGCTCGCCATCGAGGCGACCAACCGGGGCGGGCCGGCGGGCCTGGCGGGCTGGATCTTCGTCCGCACAAAGCCCGGTAACCACTACGTGTACCCGACGAACGCGACCTGGCGGTGGAACATCGAACCGTCCGAGGGCTGGACGGAGCCGGAGTTCGACGCATCGAAGTGGAAGCCGGTCAAAGTACTCGGTGAGTTCGGAAAGGTCGCGCCCTGGGGGGTCGTCACTTTTGGCACCCAGGGTCGCTTCTCGGCACCAGAAGGATTCAGTGTGGAGCTCGTGGCCGATCCCGACCTGACCGGTTCGATCGTGGCGTTCACGTTCGACGTCGACGGTGCCCCGATCCTCTCCGTGGAGCGGGGCCCGGTCATCCGCTTACTCGATGCGGACGGCGACGGGATCTTCGACGATAAGCAAGTCGTCCAGGATCGTGTCACGAACTGCCAGGGACTGCTGGTGTACGATCGCTCCACCTATTACTTCGTCGGCGAGCAAATTCAGGGACGGAACGTCACGACTGGGCTCTGGCGGGGTAGAGACAGGGACGCGGATGGGCGCGTCGACGAGGTCGAATTGTTGCACCGCGTTCGGGGGCGGATGGCCGAGCACGGCCCCCACGCCGTGATCGTAGGGCCGGACGGTTACCTCTACTTCAACTTGGGCAACCACGCCTGGGTGGATCGGGAGCCCCCTTCTTACTCGCCTGTGCGGACCCTTTACGAGGGGGTACTCCTGCCCAGGTTCGAGGATGCTCACGGGCATGCACGCGGCATCCGTGTGCCCGGGGGAACGATCTGGAGGCTCGATCCCGATGCCAGGGACTTCACGCTCGAGACGGCCGGGTTCCGCAACGAGTACGACATCGCGTTCAGCGCCCTTGGCGAAGTCTTCACGTTCGACAGCGACATGGAATGGGACGAAGGCCTTCCCTGGTACCGGCCCGTACGGGTCTGTCACTGCCCCCCTGGTGCGGAGTTCGGCTGGCGGAGCGGTTGCGCGAAGTGGCCGCCCTACTACATCGACAGTCTTCCGGCCACGATCGACATCGGACGCGGTTCGCCGACCGGGGTTGTTTTCTACCACCACCGAGTCTATCCCGAGAAGTACTACGACGCCTTCTTCATCGCAGACTGGTCCTACGGGAGGATTTTTGCGATTCACCTCAACCGGTCCGGCGCCACCTTTGAGGCGAAGTCCGAGCTTTTTCTGCTGGGCAAACCGCTGAACGTGACCGACATCGAAATCGGACCGGACGGCTACCTCTACTTCACCACCGGCGGCAGGGGGACAGAGGGCGGTCTGTACCGGGTTGTCTTTGGCAAGCCTGGTACACCCGGTCCTTCCCTGGATGGCGTCGCTGCCGAGGACGCCGTGGCCGTTGCTCTGCGGCAGCCTCAGCCCGAGTCCGCGTGGGGACGAGAGCGGCTCCGCCGGTTGAAAGAGATCGCCGGCGAGGCTCGCTGGCGTGAGCAACTGCTGACCACAGTAAGAAACACGGACTTGGGGGCAAAGGTTCGCATCCGAGCTCTCAGCTATCTCTTGCAGTTTGGGCCGGAGCCCGGTGTGGAGCTGGCGCGTGAGCTAGCCGGCGATCCGGATCCTGAACTGCGTGGTTGGGCCGCGCAGCTTATCGCTCGGTATCGCCCGGACGACGCAAGGAACCTGCTCGACCGATTGGTGCGCGACGATGTGCCCATCGTCCAGCGTCGCGCGCTGGAGGCCTACCTGCGGCTCGAACTACCGGCCCCCGTGCCCCGCGTCACGGAGCTGCTCGCTTCCGACGACCGCTTCGTGCGGTTTGCAGCTATTCTGACCCTGGAGCGAATGGATCCGGTCGTGTGGGCGGATGCCGTGCTGGGCGGGCCCAAGCGGGCCAGCGTGCTCGGTGTCGTGGCCCTTAACCGAGGCGGTGCCGTGGCACGCTCGGATGACTGGTGTGCCAGAGCGTTCGGCGTGTGCCGGCGGCTGCTCCAGGAGAGCCAGGACGTTGAGTTCGAGCTCGAAGTCCTCCGCGCGATCCAATTGAGCCTGATTAACAGCGAAGAACGTCAGCGACCCCAGTCGACCGTGGATGCCATCGCGGCCACGATTCTGGAACGCTTCCCGGCCAGTGACTGGCGAGTTAGCCGCGAGTATGCTCGGCTGCTGGCATATCTTGAACCTGAGGGGGCCACACAGAAACTTGTGGCTGCGCTGGAATCGCTTGGCACAGAGGATCAGCACGACCGTGCCCAGGCGATTCACTACGTTCGGTGCCTGGTGGCCCTTGAAACCGGTTGGACGTCCGACCTGCGCGACCGCGTTCTTCGCTGGTTCGACGTGTCCCGCTCGTGGAACGGCGGCCACAGCTACCGTGGCTACCTTATGAACTTCTTGAGGGATCTCCTGGAGCGTGTTCCTAGAGAGGAGCTGATTGCCCTGATCGTCGATCCCGACGAGAAGACCGTTGCCGCGACCGAATTCGTCAACCGGCTGGATCAGAAGAACGGGGCGCCGTTTGTCGAAGCCCTTGGGCGCGCCCTGGAGCACCGCAAGCTGCCTGTTCAAGCTGTGCTGGCTGCCCTGGGCCGGGTCGGTCGGCCCGAAGCCGAGCGGCTGATTCTGCACCACTATCGCACCCATCCCGAGGATCGGGCTGCTGCGATTATCGCCCTGGCCAACTATGCAAAACCGGCCTATAAGGAGCTTTTCCTGCAGGCCTTGGAGCGTGACGACGCCGACGTCGTACGCGCCGCGCTCCGCGGTTTGCGAGCGGCGAAACCGGGGGGGCCGGACGAGTATCGCAAGGTTCTCCAGGCCGCCTTGCGGTTCGGGAACCCGGTCGGATGGGCGGCTGTTCAGACGCTTCGAAAGTGGAGCGGCCAGGAGTTTGGCGGCGACGAGCGGCGATGGAGGCCTGAGCTGAACAAGTTCCTCCGGTGGTACGAGAAGACGTTCCCCGACGGGCCACCGGTTCAGGTGGCGACGGCTACATACCACGAGTGGACCCTGGAGGAGTTGTTGCCGAAGGTTGAGCAGTTGTTGGCCGAAGCTGACCCGGAGCGGGGGAAGAAGGTGTTCGAAAAGGCCACCTGTGCGAAGTGTCACCGCGTGGGCCAGTTCGGCACCGGCATCGGGCCCGATCTGAGTACCCTGGGCAATCGCTTCACGCGCAAGGACATCCTTGAGGCGATTCTGCAGCCATCAAAGACCATCTCCGACCAGTACAAGACGTACACCGTGCTCACCACCCGCGGACAGATCATCAACGGGATGCGCGCCCCGGACGAAGACGGGAAGATTGTGCTGCTCTTGTCCGATGCCACCACGACGAAGATCCCCAAAGATCAGGTGGAGGAGATCGTGGAGTCTTCGGTGAGCATCATGCCCGAGGGGTTGCTCAATCAGTTGACTCCGGAGGAGATCGCCGACCTGGTCGCCTTCTTGGAGGCAGCTCAGGTAAAGGGGCAAGCCGCCTCAAGCGGCAGCGGCGGCAGGGATTGAGCGCCGACGGGGTTTCTCCAGTCCTTTGGCTCGCCGTGCCGGCGTCAACGTGGGAGGTAGTGACGGTGCCACGGACAATCGACTGGTACTATCATCGGCCTGGTTGAAGGACGTGTGGTCGTGCGCAGGAGTTTCTTGCGCAATACGGCGTCCAGATCAAGAAAGAGGAAAACGCTCGGTCGGTGAAGTATAGCCGCGAGGATGCGATCCAACTGGCCCGCGCGGCTCGGCGGCTCATCGTTGCGCGGGGAAAAAAAGTCGTCGAGATTGATATGAAGAAGGACCCGCCGGACGACGATACACTCGCTCGGTACCTGCTCGGGCCGAGCGGCAATCTGCGCGCTCCGACCTTCCGAATTGGCAAAACCCTGTACGTGGGCTTTGAGCCCGACTCGTTTCAGCAACTGGTCGGTTCGAGGTGAACCCTATCGGTTGGCTGAGCGTCCCTGGCGATCCGGAGAACCGCAGTGACCTGCGCCCAACACATACCGCTGTTGATCGGGCTCGTCTTCGTGGGTGGTTTGCCCCGTTGGAGCTGGGCATCTGACCCGGTGACGGTGCGCGCGGAATTCGGCGTCGGCGCCCGAAATACCGCGCGTTGGGAAGGGCAGCTTGTGCGGCCGCAAGGGGTGCCGGTTGCGCTCCGCGAATGGCGTTTCCTGAACGGACGCGTGCAGAGGGGCCAGTTGCGCTGGTTCGTGCAAACCGTGCGGTTGCCCGCGCCGTTCCAGCGGACGCCGATCCAGAAGGCGAATTTTCCCGAGCCTGTGCGAGTCCCCTGGAGCGCGGGGGTTGACATCACGGTGCGCGGCCGCGTCCGTGAGCCCCTAACCATCCGGTGGACCAGCCCTCCTGGCGTCCCTCAAACCCGCTTCGATCCCGGTGCGCTTCGGTACGGGGCATCCGTGAGCCCGGCCGAGCAGATCCGTCTGACTCGTGTTGTCGCGGCACTTGCTTCTAGTAACCCCCCGGAAGGGGGACACGATGACTTCCCGACGCTCACAACGGACGGTCGCCAAATCTGGCTGGGATGGCTCCGCTATCGATCGGGGGCCGATAGCTTTGTCGTGGCGCCTGTCGATCCGGGCTCCGGAACGATCGGCGAGCCGGAGGTGGTCAGCGGGCCGGGGGATCACGCGGGACCGGTGCTGGTCGGGGGCCGCGGAAGGCTTTATGCGATTTGGAGCGCCCAGGTAGACGGGAATTGGGATATCTTCGTCCGGGTGCGCCGTGGTGGGGAATGGAGCGACCCGGTACGCGTTTCGGACTCGGTAGAGCCTGACTTGCACCCGGACGCTGTGCTTCTCGAAGGGGGCGGGATCGGTATCGCGTGGCAAGGGTTTCGCAGCGGCCAAAGCGACGTGCTCTATCGCGAGGTTTCGCCGGATCTGGAGCTCGGTGAGATCCTCCGAATCAGCCCATCGCCCGCGAACGATTGGTTCCCGGCACTGACGGCCGGCCGCGACGGC
>Ga0256839_1001738_pt1 | contig 25752 bp, 22 predicted proteins | sample 354166metaG_FD_185968 | JGI IMG/M metagenome (GOLD analysis project Ga0256839, IMG submission 185968) | Hydrothermal vent microbial communities from Mid Atlantic Ridge, Atlantic Ocean - 354-166 | ecosystem: Environmental > Aquatic > Marine > Hydrothermal vents | place: Atlantic Ocean: Mid... | reverse complement strand
GTTCCAGGCACGTGCCTCGTCCGCGTGCGGCAGCAGCGCCACGAACTCCTCACCACCGAACCGAAATACCTGTACGGGCGGTCGCGCCTCGGTGTCGAGGAGCCGCGAGAAGCACGCGAGCAATTCGTCCCCGGCGGCGTGCCCGAACGTATCGTTGACGGCCTTGAAGCCGTCGAGGTCGAACAACGCCACGCTCAACCGGTGCCCGTAGCGCCCGGCCCGCTCCCATTCGTGGGCAAGCGCCCGGTCGAAGGCGCGACGGTTGCCGATGGCGGTCAGGGGGTCGAGGTTCGCGAGCCGGTCGAGCTCGGCGCTCTTGGCCTCGAGCACCTTCGTAAGGTGCCGGATCCGGAGCATCGCCGCGACGCGAACGCTCAGCTCCACGGGGCGTAGCGGCTTGGTCAGGAAGTCGTCCGCCCCGACCACGATCCCGCGCTCGCGCGCCTCGCGGTTCGACAGCGCCGTCAGGAACAGGATCGGGACGTAGCGCTCCATGCGCCGCCGCAGGATCCGCGTGAGTTTGAAACCATCGACGGTGGGCATCACCGCGTCCATCAACACGAGGTCCACGATCTCGTCGTCGAACACGCGCAGCGCCTCCACCCACCCGTGCGCGACGAGCACCCGGTGCCCCAGCGCCGAGAGCATCTGCGCCGTCTCCGCCACCTGCACCGGGTCGTCGTCGATCACGAGGATCGTCGCCGGGCCGGGCCCCGCGGCCGCCGCGCGCCGGATCGCTGGGCTGGGAGGTCGATCGCCCACGTCCCCCGCGGCATCGACCGGCGCCCACCTCTCCTGGCGGCCCGATCCGGGCCGGTCCTTCCCCCGGAACGAACGAGACCGGGCGGACGATTCCGGCCCCAACGGCCGTCCAGCCTCTCGGATCGGCGACCACGGCCTCCCCTCGCGCAAACGGACCTCACGGATCCGCCGGCACGAACCAAAGGCCCCCGAGGCCCGCCTCGGCCACGAGCAGGTCGTCCACGCCATCTCCCGTGAGATCACCCGCCGCCAGGGCAGCCACCCCCGTGGAGATCTGCACGGCGACCTTGTCGAACACCAGCCTCTTCGCATTCGGGTCGGCGCGAAACACATACACGAGCCCACTTTGCGAACCGCCCACGGCCAGCTCCGCCGCCCCGTCCCCGTTGAAGTCGCCCGCGACCGCGGCCTGGGCGCCAGAAGGGGCGTCGGTGGCCGACGGGGCCGCCACCGTCCCGGCCGCGCCCACGGGGAACAGGGTCACGCGCGCGTTTTGCGTGGTGGGGATCGCCACGTCGGCGAAGCCGTCGCTGGTCACATCGAGCAGCGAAGGCACCCGCGGGTCGCCCGCGAGGGCGTAGCTGTTCGTCGAGGTCGATCCACCCTCGGATCCAAGACGGGCGAACCATCGGTTCGTGGCCCGGTCCGTGAACACCACGTCCACCACCGGGTCGATGCCGAGCCGCCCGACCGTCAGCCCACCGTAGACGGCCCCCGTGTGAATGACCGACGGCACGTCGAAGGCGCCGCCGGCCATGCCCGGCACCAGGAGCAGGTCGGCGTCCGTCCCCGCCTCGGCGACCAGGAGGTCCGCGAAACCGTCGTCCGTCACATCCGCGACGGCGAGTGCGACGGCCGCACGCGCAAGCGACACGTTCACCGTGCCGTTTACGTTGCGGGACGCGTCGCTGACGTGGAGCCTCACCCCCGGCGGGCTCTCGAATGCGACCGCCACGCGACCCGTGCCGTCACGCAGCGGGGCCACGGCCGTCGCCGCAGAGGCCGCGGCGGCCTGGGTGAAGGTCAAACTGCCGTCGCCGTCGGCCCATGCGACATAGAAGCCGCCCTCGGCCGCCACGAGGCCATCCGCCAGACCGTCGCCATCCAGATCGCCCGTCGCCAGCCCGCCGACCACGACCCCGCCGTCCAGGAGCTTGCGCGGCGCGAAGCACAGCGCCTGTCCCGGGACGCCGTCCCCGCAGCCGTCGTCCACCCCGGTCGTCGTGTACCCCGCAAGGTCCGGCAAGACACCCGAAGACACACCGGTGGACGCCGTGCCCGTCGTACCCGTCGTCCCCGTCGTCCCCGTGGTGCTCGTCCCCGTGGTGCCGGTTCCCGTCCCCGCGGGCGGCGGCGGATCGTCACGGCAGGCGGCCGTGGCCGTCATGAGACCGGCCACCACGGCCACGAGGTGCATCCGGCCCGGTCGCGGCACGTGCGACATCGGTGCCGAGGATACCACAACCGGCCCCCGCCCGGCGCCGCACGTCCTCCGGGCCCTTCGCCAGGCGGAACTTCTCCGCACCGCTACCCTATTCGACCCGGATGCACATGACCTCGGCATTGGTGTTCTTCGGCAACTCCGCCCCGGCCTCCTCGACGGCGTACTCCACCACGTACGTACCGGGCAACACCGCCCGCTCGGCCGGAGCCTCCGTGCGCCCGACCACGAACCGCGCACCGCTTTCCACGTTGCGCAGCCGCAACAACGCCGACATCGGAGCCCCGGGCGCGGGCGCCCCATCGAAGGTCCCCTGGACCGTGAGGAGCCGGGGCGCAAGATCGACGTCCAACGAGGCGGCCGTGGCGTCGGGAAGGTCGAACGTCCCGACGCTCGCATCGACGTTGGCCGGAACCTGCGCACCGCCTTGCTCCACGCCGTAGCGGACCTCGTAGGTGCCGGGCAACAAGCGCACCCCGACCGTCCCTTCGACCGTGCTGGCGGCGGCGACCCGGTCCCCGGTGTCCGGGTTCACGAGCCACAGCAGCCCCGACTCGTACGGGGTCGCCGGGGGCGGCTGCATGGCGAGCCACACCTGGCCGTCCACCTGGGCGTTGTCGAGCGCAACGGGCACGGACGACACGTCCCCGGGTTCGAGAACGATGGATTCGAGCACGCCGGCCGTGTTGGCCGCAAAGGCCGTCCCGGCATCGACGACCCGGTAGACGATGTCGTACGAGCCGGCCAGCACCGTCGCCGAAAGCTCCGCCTCGTCCGTACGTCCGACGTAGGCCTCGTCCCCCGTCTCCGGGTTGCGAAGCCATATCTCCGCCACGCCGTCGGACGGGTCCGGCGCCGCACCCGCCAGTTTCGGCTCGATGGTCACCCGGGCGGTGAAGAGTTCAATCGGGATCGGGACCTCGCTCGCGGGCGGCGCCGCCTCCCAGTCCAAGGTCGTGACGAGCGCCCGCCGGTTTGCGGGCACCAACCCGGTCGGGGCCTCCACCACTTCGTAGTACACGTCGTAGTTCCTTCGGAGCACCGGCCCGGTGGTGATCTGCCCACCCGCCTCGTTCGTGTTCCCCAGCGGGATCTCGGTCCCGTCCACCGGGTCCACCAACAGCAGGCGACCGTACTCTCCGAGAGGCGCCGGCGAGTCGTCGAGGACGACCTCCAGGCCGGCGTTGACCGTCTCGAGCGACACCGGCAAGGCGACCGGGACCTCCGCCCCGTCTCCAGCCGCCACCTCCAAGCTCTCGTCCAACAGCGCCCACGGGTTGCGCGGAAGGGTGCCACCGGTCGTCGTCTCGATGGCCTCGTAGAGAACATCGTAGCTGCCCGGCAGCACCGTCAACGTGGTTTGCGCCGAACTCGTCGGTCCCACGACGATAACGTCGGCCTCCGGGGCCTGGCGATTGCGCAAGAGGATGCGGCCCACATCGGAGGCTCCGTTCGGCGGCGGCGCGCCATCGACGTCCACGATGACCCGGATCTGCGCAGCGCGTACGGGTCCAATCGTCTGCTCATCGGGCAGCGTCACCCGGTCGAGGATCGCGGCGTGATTGAGCGGCGCTCGGCCCGTGCTCTCCAGCACGCGGTAGACGACATCGTATCGTCCCGGCAGCGCCCGGCCTTCGAGCACGTCGTCGGCCGTGGTGCCGAGAAGCACCTCGTCGCCGGTCTTGCGGTTGCGCAGGAGGATCTCGCCGCGATCGTACGGCGCGCCCCCGAGCGGATTCCCTAGCACGTCCTGCAGCGCCACGGACAGCCGCACCGTCTCGGGCGCGATCTCCACCGACGCCACGCCACCCTGTACGGTCTCGCAGGGCACGCACTTCAATCCAACATCGACGTATCCAGCGTCGCACGAACAGGTGGGGACGCCGGAGACCACCTCGCAGGAACCTGGACCGCACTCCACCTCGTCACACGGCGTCGCGACGTGGTCGGGGCCGCCGGACGTGCCGGACGTGCCGCTCGTGCTCGAGCCGGACATCGGCCCCCCGTCTGTGGTCCCCGGACCTCCGCCGGTCCCCACCGTCGTCGTGCCGGTGCCGGTCGGCCCCTCCACCGAGGGATCGCCGCGATCGTCTTGGCTGCATCCGCCTACAAGAAGGAGGCTCGCCGCCAGTGCACAGCCGCACCGGCGGATCGTCCGCAAGTCAACATACGAAGTCATGACGCCATCGTACCACACCCCGCGCCGGTTCCAAGTCCCTCGTGGCCGGCCGGACAGCGAAGGCCTTGGAGCAAAAAACGTCGGCGCGGGCGGGAACAAAACGCCGTCTCGCCGAACTGTCACGAACCGACCCAAGCGCCGCGTACGCCCGCCCCCGGGGCGGAGGCCGCGTACGCCCCCGCCCAGGCCCCGAGGCGTGAACCCGCGCCCGCAATCCGCTACGATCGTGGGCATGCAAGGCGCCGCCGTCCTTCGCCTCGCCGCCGCCGTGGGCCTTTGCGCCGCGATCGCCGCGTGCTTCAACGGCAGCGACGCGGCGGGTCTTCCGTGCGAACTCGACCGGGACTGCGGCGTGGACCAGCGCTGCCTTTCGGGCGTGTGCACGAACCGCACGGACGACACCCCGCCCGAGACCTGCGGCAACGGGGTCCTGAACATGAGCGCCGGCGAACAGTGCGACGACGGCAACGACATCGACGACGACGGCTGCACGAACGCGTGCACCCTCCCCGCCTGCGGCGACGGCATCGTCCAGGCCCAAAACGGCGAGGAGTGTGACGACGGCAACATCCAGGACGACGGGACGTGCCTGGCCGACTGCACGTTCGTGTGGTTCTTCGACGACGCCGAGGATGCGGCCGCCTTCGCCACATGGACGCAGGCGCCGCTCGACGGCAACGATCCGAAGACGGCCTGGACCCGGGTCACCACCATGACCCACGGCGGCCGGGGCGCCTACCACCTGCCGCCCCAGGACGACGGCGTCGCGGCGGGCGCGGGCCTGCGCTTCGTCTCGCCCCCCATCGACCTGTCGAACCCCGACCCCGGGACGGGCGGCGTCGAGCTGCGCTTCTTCCACCAGTACGACTTTACCACCTGCGTCGGCCAGAAAGCCTACGACGGCGGGCTCCTCCAGGTCTCGACGGACGGCGGCAACACCTGGACCACGGTCGCCCCGGTGGACGGCTACCCGGACACGGTGGCGCCCAAGGACATGAACGATCCGAACGATCCCCCGACGACGACGAACCCCCTGGGTGTCGGCGTTCCGGTGTTCGGCGGTGAGAACACCACGTGGACCGAGGTGCGCGTGGACCTGTCCGATTTCGCCGGCGAGACGATCCACCTGGCGTTCGTCGCAGGGTTCGATGACTTCAACTGCAGCATGGGGAACGCAGACCCGGCGCTCTTGTGGCTCGTCGACGACCTCGTCGTCGCCCGCCCGAAGAACTGACCCCGGGGCCCCGCGACGGGCTTTGCGGGGGCGACGGCGGACCGCAGCCCCATCGGGCGAAACCGTCCGGTCCGCCGGTCAAAAGCGCCCGGTGAGCACGAGGCCACCGCGACGCGGGCCGACGGCCGGGGCCACCCGCACGGCCGCCCAGGGCTGGCGCTCCTTTCTGGCCTTGGCGCGTGCGGCCCCGACGGCCAGCAGCGCCACCCCCACGACCATCCCGACCCCGCCGACGGCCCCACCGGCGATGGCCATGGCGTTGCCCGCCCGGCCGCGGTCGAACTGGGCGCGCCGTCCCTCGATGTCCGTGGGCGCGAGATCAGTCAGATCGTTGGCCCGGGCCCCGATGGCCAGCCCGGCCGTCATGACCACGAGCCCCGCGAGCCCCAGCCCCGTCACCACGCCACCGGCGATGTACATGGGCCGCGGCGACGGCGGTTCGGCCCTCCGGGGCGCCTCGGCTCCCTTGCGGGCGCTCGCCTCGGCCTCCTGCAAGAGGGCTTCGATCTTCTCCAGGCGCTCGCGGACCTTCGCGCGCTCCTTGTCGGCGCGGGCGCGGTCGTCCGGATCGGACAGGTCGTAGAGGGTCGGGACCGACTTGTCGAAGTTTTCGAGCAGCACCTTCGACTGCCGCAGGTGCCGCGGATCGTGGTCGATGCCGTAGGCCCGCTCATGGGCGGTGGCGAGGTTGTAGAGCAGCAGCAGCCGGACCTTGAGCGTCCCGCGCGTGTTCGGGAGCATGGCGTAGGCCGTGGTCCACGCCTCGATGGCCGCGCCGTAGTCGGCGGTCTCGAAGTGGGCCAGTCCCTGCTCGTAGATCGAGCGCGCATCCTGCAGCGTGGCATCCTCCTCGGAGCCAGCGGTCGCCGCGTCCGGGTCGGGCGGCGGGGCGGCGACCACGGGACGCGGCAGGACCCACGAGAGGGTCGCGAGCAAGGCGGCCGAAGCGGGAGCACGCATCACGCCGAAGATCCTACCACGGTGTGCGTGGCGGACCAGGCCGCTACCCCACCGGCTTGCAGGCGTCGTAGGGGTCGTGCGTGTTGTTGTCCTCGACGCACTCGTTGAGCGCGCCGCCCCCCATCCCGTCGTCGTCCACCACGACCCACACCGTAAACGGCCCCGGGCCCGGCGCCGGCACGGACAGCGTCACCTTCTCGGCGCCCCCGGGCACGATGGGCCCCTGCGTCGTCGCCGTACCCAAAAGGCCCGCCGTCTGCTCGTAGAACGCCACCACGACACCGGGTCCCACCCCCAGACAGCCTTGGTTCTTGACCCAGACCGTCAACGTGAGGTCCGGGCAAGCGGCACCGTCGGCCTGCAGGTCGAACGGCACCAGGTCGGGCGCGCAGTTGTCCCCGGTTCCCTGCGTGTTGCGGCGGTAGGAGTTGTGGGTCGTCCAGCTGGGCGCCTCCATCGCGGGGATCGTGCCGTCGTCCGCGACGTTCTCCACGTGGTACGTGTGCTGGTTCCACACCGGGCGGGTGGGCATCCAGTTGTCGCTGGCGTCCTCCCACACCTCGATGCCGGCGTCGCCGAGCAGCGACGGGGCCAGGAAGCTCGCCTCGTTGTTCGTGGCAAAGACGATCTCCGCCTTGAAGTCGCCGTCCACGTCCGCGATCACCGGGTACTCCGTGCGCGTGCGCGACGAGTTCAGGTCACGGAAAAGGACTTCGGCGTTGGTCATGATGCCGTCGCAGGCGGGCCCCGGCGGATTCATGTCGCAGTCCGGCTCGACGCCGGGATAGATCCGCAGGTACTCCTCATCGTTGTAGACCACCTCGGCACGCCCGTCCCCGTCGAAGTCGAACACCGACGAACCCGTCCGGCTCGACGAGTCGTCCTCCGTGGGCGCCCGCCACAACACGGACAAGGTCGCCGGTGGTGAGAAATCGAGCACCACGTAGTTCGAGCCCCCCGCCGTGCCGATCTCCGGAGCGCCGTCGCCGTCGAAGTCGGCGATGTTGGGGGCCCCGCCGTGGCCGCCGCCCGGGATCGAGAGGTTCGCCATCTGCGTGCCGTCCGCCCCGTCGAGCACCCGCACCACGCCGCCGGCCACCAGCACCACGTCCGGGTCGCCGTCGCCGTCCATGTCGGCGATCCCGCAAAACCCGTCGTTGAACGCCGTGTCCCACAGCACCTGGCCGGTGAAGTCGCCGCCGGCCACCGTGCCCGTGAAGGTGTAGGCCGTCTTGCCGCCCACGAGCTCCGGGCGCCCGTCGCCGGTCAGGTCGGCGATGCACGAGATCGGGCCCTGGCCGCCGCGCCCGATGCCCTTCGTCCCCTCCCACAAGAGGTTCCCCGCCGCGTCGAACACGGCGGCGCCGAACACGATCTCCGGCAGGCCCTCCCCGTCGAGGTTCGCGATCGCCACCGACCCGCTGTTCTGCCCGCCGGAGAAGCTGTCCGACTGCCAAAGGGGCGTGCCCGCGTTGTCCACGGCCACCAGGTACTTGCCCTGCCCCTGCGCCACCACGTCCGGCAGGCCGTCGCCGGTGATGTCCCCCACGGCCGGGTTCGAGGTGGCGTTCGTACGATAGGCGGCGTCCGTGACGGTCCACACCTTCGCCCCCGTGTCGCCCCGGATCGCACGCAGCACGCCATCCGAGGTAAACTGGCTGCCCTTGTAGCTGTTGAAGACGATCTCCGGCACGCAGTCGGCGTCGAGGTCGGCCACCATGGGCACGCTGCACGACTGCTTGTACTGCGGTAGGTCGCCCAGTTCGATGTCCACGTGCGTCCAGGTGACGGTGCACACACCACCCAAGCACACTTCCGCGGTCTGGCACTGGCTCGCGTCCATGCACGAGCGCACGCGCCGCTCGCCCCACGTAAAGCGCGGCACCGGATCGAAGGTCTGCGGCGGCGGTGTGTAGGTGCACGACTCGTTCGCCACCTTCGGGACGCACTTGCCGAGGGACGGATCGCAGACCTGGTCCTCGGGACACGTGGTCTTCTGCGTCGCGCACGAGGCCGTGTCGCACGTCTCCCCCGGGACGATGCAGGCCCCCGCGTGGCAGATCTCCGCCCCCTGGCAACACACCTCGTCGGGGCCGCAGGCCGGCTCGCCGCTGCAGTCGGGGACGCAGCTTCCCACGCTGCACACCTTGCCCTCCGGACAGCACACGCCGCCGTCGCACATGCGCTCGGGCGGGCAATCCCCGCCCGTGGCCGAATCCGTCGCCGCCGTGTCCGTTCCCGAAGCCCCCGTCGTGGTGCCCGCGGTGCCCGTCGCCCCGGTGGTGACGGTGGTCACGCCGCTCGTGGCCGTCTGCCCCGAGGCCCCGCCGTCGTCCCCGCCGCACCCCGCGGCGACGAGCACCGCGAGTGCCGCGAAGAGTCTCCCCGCCCTCGCACGAACGGCGCGCCGTCGGACGGGAACGGGAGGAAAGGCAATCGGTGGAAGTGCGGAAGGGGGCGTCGTCATGGTCTTGGGAATGCACTGGCCCGAGGGGCCACCTTGCCCTTGGACACCAGGCCGCGGCGTGATTCCGACCCCGGGCCGATCCGGTGGCCCCCGAGCCCGCGGCGGGAAGGGGCCCCGGCGCGCCCCGCGACGGCACAGCCGGGCCGGCCCGGGCACGAGAAGCGCTCACGACATCGCCAGCAGGCGTCGCCATGGGCCACCAAGGCGGCTCGATTCCTCCCGCATGAGGTCCCCCCAATCGGGACGCCGAAGAACCGGGCGCGGTCACGACATCCGTCCGGAACGGGTCGCGACCTGCCGGCAAGAAAACGCGCGCACCGGCCAATCGAGCACATTGGTGGATGATCTGTTCGACCGCAGGCCGTTCGGCGACGGCGGTACGGTTCCGGCGACGTTTCGCGGACGCGCACCACCGATCACCGGCGCGCGGCTCCGAGCCGGCGCCCGGTGGCTCGGGTGACCGCTCCGGACCGGCCGTAGTAGACTCGTCCCGTGAAGCGGCTCGTCCCTCGTCCCTCGATTCGACTCGGTGTCTTCGCCGGGGGGTGCCTGGTCCTCCTGCCCGCCTGCGGCAGTGGCGGGGACGGGGTCGCCTCCGGTTCGGCCACGATGACCACGTCGGGCGGCTCCAGCCGCGGCACCACCGCGACCGCCGGCAGCGGGGCCACGGGGACGGGTACGAGCGGTTCCTCGGGAAACGCAACGAGCACGGGTGCCACGACCGGCACCGGCACCGGTGCCCCGCCCAAGTTCGACGTGGGGCAGGCCACGGGGGCGAGCGGGACCGGCGGCATGGTGGACGTGTGCAAGGTCAACGACGACATGGACGCCGTCGGCGGATGCACCGACAAGGCCCCGCCGGACAGCTTCACGCCCGACGTGCAGTGGGCATTCATGGGGTTGGACGGCGAGACCCAGGCGCTCGTGACCCCCGTGGTCGGGAACCTGACCGACGACAACGACGACGGCGAGATCGACCTTTGCGACGTCCCCGACGTGGTCGCCACCTTGTACGCCGGGGGGTACTGGAGCGGGCACCTGTACGTCCTCGACGGCGCCACGGGGGCCGTGCACGTGAAGATCCAGGAACCGGCCGGCGGTCTGGTCTATCCGGCCCTGGCCGACGTGGACGGCGACGGGGTGGCGGAGATCCTCTCGGCCATCGTGGACCAGGGCGGCCTCAACGACGGCTACCTCGCGGCCTGGGAAGGAGACGGAACCTTGCTGTGGCAGTCCCAGGTCCTGCGCCCGGTGAGCCAGGCCGCGGTCGCGGTGGGCGACGTGGACAACGACGGGGACGTGGAGATCCTCCTTCGCGGCACCCTGTACGATCACCTTGGAAACGTGCTGTGGCAAGGTCCCTCGGGCGTGTTCGGGGACGGGACGGTGCTCGCGACGATGGCGGACCTGGACGGGGACGACGACCTCGAGCTCGTCTTCGGCGGGCGCGCGTTCCACCACGACGGCAGTGCCTACTTCGACACGGGGCTCGGCGGCGGCCACCCGCACGTGGCGGACCTCGACGGCGACGGCCTCCCGGAGGTCCTGGTCGTGCAGAACCCGGGCCTTGCGCTCATCGAGCACGACGGCACGGTCACCTACCAGGGCCAGGTTCCAAACCTCGCGCAGTGGCGCCCGGCGGCGATTCACGACGTGGATGGAGACGGGGCACCGGAGATCTGCGTGGGCAGCAGCAACCAGTACAGCGTCCTCGAGCTCGATCTCACGCCGCGGTGGACGAACGTCGTGTCGGACTTTTCGGGCTTTGCGGCGGGGACCGCCTTCGACTTCCTCGGGGACGGCTCCGCCGAGGCCATGTACGCCGACGAGACCACCTTGTTCATCTTCGAGGGGCTCGACGGGAGCACGCTGCTGACCACGCCGCGCACGAGCTGGACCCAGTGGGAGAATCCCGTCGTCGCCGACGTGGACAACGACGGGTCGGCCGAGATCGTCGTGGTGTCCAACGGCGGCGGGGCCCCCGCGGTGCAGGTGATCCGCGACCAGGCGGACCGCTGGATCCCCGCACGGCGGATCTGGAACCAGCACACCTACCACGTGACGAACGTGCGGGAGGACGGCACGGTCCCACAGGTCGAGCCCCGCCACTGGACGCTGCTCAACACCTTCCGCACGCAGGCCCAGATCGCGGCCGGCGGGGGCGTGTGCAAGCCGGAAGGGTAGGCCACCCGCGCACGTTCCATCCGCCTGGAAAAGCCCCGCCGCAAGCACCACGAGATCCAACGCACGTGGGTAGGCCACCCGCGCACGTTCCATCCGCCTGGAAAAGCCCCGCCCCTGCGGGCGCGGACGGCTGCAATCGCGGTTGGCGCATCCGTCTGGCCGACCGGCCACCGCGCGGTGCGCGATTTCGCTCAAAATGCGCCCCGCCGGCGCGCAACGCAAGGCCACGCCGAACGGGCCCCGCGCAATGTGCTAGGGTTTTCGTGCCCGGATCATGCGCTCGTTCTTGCCCGCGCTCGCTCTCCTCACCACGGCCTGTGCCACCGGGGACGGGTCCGGAACGTCGTTCGGGGGCTTCTCCGCGGGGCCGGGCGGCAGCATGTCGTCCGGGGACACCGGCGACACACATGGCACGGTCGGAGGAAGTGCGGGGAGCGCGGACGGCACCGCGGGTTCGGACGACGCGGGTGCGGGGACCGGTATGAGCACGACGGCCGGTGCGAGCACGGGGGGCGCGACCGAGTGCGGCGACGGCGTCTTGCAACCGGGCGAGGACTGCGAGGCTCTGGAGTTCGGGGGCAAGACCTGCGCCGACTTCGGCTTCTCGGCGGGCGACCTCATCTGCTCCAACGACTGCAAGATCCTGACGGACGGTTGCTTTGCCTGCGGGGACGGGACGAAGCAGGCGGCCGAGCAATGCGACGGGCAGGATTTCGGCGGCAAGACCTGTCTGACCGAAGGCTTCGCCGGGGGCACCTTGCAGTGCAGCGCCGATTGCCAGACCATCGACACGAGCGGATGCCAGCAGGCGCCCACCTGCGGCGACGGGGTCAAGAACGGCAACGAGCAGTGCGACGGCGCCGACCTCGGCGGGCAGTCCTGCGCCAGCCAGGGCTTCGACAGCGGCTCGCTTTCGTGCAACGCCAACTGCACCTTCAACACCTCGCAGTGCCAGACGAACCCCAACTGCGCGGGTGCAGGCGACTTCTGTCTGTCCGACGAGGAGTGCTGCCCGCCGGGCCAACAGGGCATCATCCTGCAAAGCTGCCAGCTCTTCCTTTGTGTGTGACGCCGCGGGACCGTCGCTCCCCGTGGGCGGGCCCGCACACGGCGGGCGCGCGGGCCCGGCCGGAGGCGAAAAAAGACACCCCGGCACGCATCGCCCCTCGCCTCGTGCGCACGGGGCGGCCGACCGGTGCGGGACGGTGGATGATGCCCGCGGACGTGCTCGGCGCCACGCTCGGCGTCTTTGAGTGCTCCTGGAACGAAGCCAATTCGGCCGAACCCCACGCTCGTCGGGTGTGTTTCCAGGCCCGTCGAGTGTCTGGTCGGCGCGTCGCCGCCCCATCTTGGCTCGATCCGAGATCGATGCAAGGGCTCTGATAGGAGCGCACACGCCGCGTTCGGTTATCCTCCCGTCATGCTCCGCCCCCCGCTTCTCTTCTCGTCCCTTCTCTGGACGACCGTTTCGTCCTTCGCTTGCAGTGCCCCCCCCGACCCAGAAGAGAACTCGACGACATCCACGTCTTCCACGAATTCCTCCACGGGCGTGGATTCGACTTCGACTTCGACCTCGACTTCGGGTGTCCTCACGGGGGAGACGGCCTCGGGAAGCAGCGGCTCGACCTCGGGAGGAACGACGACCGGTGAACCGCCGTCCGACTGCGAGATCTTGGCACAGGAAGGGCCGCCGGTCGCTCAGTCGATCCTCGCCATGGAAGCGGACACGTGGACGCAGATCCCCGACACTCGGATGACGGACGTGTGCCCCGAAGACCCCGACATCCAGGGCGTCTTGGGCTGCGTGGGGGTGGTGAGCGCGTGGGGCGGTGCCGCGCTCGACACGCGTCGCAACCGCCTTTTGGTGTGGGGCGGCGGGCACGCCGACTACAGCGGAAACGAGTTGTACGCCTTCGACCTGCTCGAAGGAACCTGGGCGCGCCTGACGGATCCCTCCCCCGGCCCGTCATCGCAGATGTACAGCGTCGATCCGCTCCCGGATGGCACCCCGGTCTCCCGACACACCTACGATGGATTGGTCTACCTGGACGCGGAAGACTGGTTGCTGGCGCACGGAGGTTCGATGGCCACCAGCGGTGCTGGGACGCGCGTGACCTGGAAGTTCGATCCACTGGCCGGAACGTGGCTGAACTTGCAACCAGGAGGAACGATCGCGCCGGGGGAAGGACAGGCGGTCAACCTGTCCAGCGCGTACGATCCGAAGACGGGCACGGCCCTGATGCGAGATCCATACGCCGTGTACGTCTACACCCCGCGTGAAAACCAGTGGACGGTGTTGCTCGACGAGGCCCACACCTGGAGCGCCCAGACGAGCGTCTTCGAACCGACCCGTCGCCTGTTCTTTTCCATCGGAGGGGGTGAGCTACGTGTCCTCGACGTGGACGCGGCGATGGACGTCAGCGATGCCTGGGCGGCCGCGGACAGCAACGCCATTGTCGCCGCGGAGGCACCGGGGGTGGCCTACGATCCCGTCGGAGACATGCTGGTGGCCTGGTCGGGAGGCCCCGCACGAAGCCTGGACCTTTCCACCCAGACCTGGGAGGAGGGAAGCGCCCAAGGCGCCCCGGCTTCTGCGCAACCGGCCGGGACGTTCGGCCGATGGCGGTATGTCCCAATCCTCAACGCCTTCGTCCTCGTACGCGCCGCGGACGAGGATGTTTGGATCTACAAGCGCACGGCCGGATGTGCGCCTTGAATCCGACCACACCGTGGGTAGGCCCATTTCTACCCACAGGTGTTCGTTTGGGGATCGCAATACGCGGAACAACACTGGATCACCTGGTCACAGGGATCGCCGACCGGGACACACACCGGAAAACAACCGGTCGTGTCGATGCTCGCGCAATCTTCCGTGCAGGCCAGCTCCCCCTCGCCGAACCCCTGTGTCATGCACGTCTCGCCCCCGAAATCGAGGCCGTCGCACGCTTCTCCTCCCTCCTTGATGCCGTTTCCGCAGACCGCACCCGCTCCGGTGGTCGAGCCTGTCCCGGCCGTGGAACCGGCCCCCGTCGAAGACGCGGTCCCCATTCCCGCAGTCGCGTCGTTCGACGTTGCGGTGGTGCCGCTCGTGCTCCCCAACGATGTCCCGGCCCCAGACGAACCCGACGACGATGAGACGCCGGTCTCCGTCCCGGTGGTCCCCGTCCCCGTGTCCGCGCCGCTTCCGACCGTCAGGCGCCCCGTCGTTCGCCCGCCCGTCGCGCCGCTCGAACAGCTCGCAGAGATACTCAACAACACGACGACCCGCACGCGCGAAAACACCATGAAACGGGATGGAAACACGGTTGGGAAGTGCATGGGCATGACCGGATTTTAGCGGCTCGAAACGAGCGCGATCAAATCCGACGCACGCAGCTTGCCCACCCGTGGCGAATCCGCGCGCCTTCTTGGCGTCGGGTTTTCACGATGGGCCGCGTCGAGGCCCCGCCTGACCGGCGCAGACACGAGATCCGGCCACGGGTATCCCACCCATGCCCTTGACGGGACCGGCGACATTTTGCTGTATTCGAGGCCATGAACGTTGCACGAGGTCTGCCTCGGAACGCTTCCTTCTTCCTCGTTTTCGCCCTGGCGACCTCCCCATGTCTCTTCGGTTGCCGTGGTGACGACGGTGCGATGACATCCGCCTCTACCAGCGGAAGCGGCACCACCCTCGGCGCCTCCTCTGGCACGAACGGAGATGGAACGAGCGGTACGGCGACCGCGGCAGCCACCAGTGAAGACCAGTCCCCGGACCTCGGCGCGACCACGGGAAGCACGGGGGACGTCCCCCCGCCCATATGCCCGCCCGATACGCCAGTGGAGGCACCGTGCACATGCAACGGCACACCGGTGGACACGGGTTGGTGCTGCTCCGACGGCCCTGCCATGATCCCTTGCCCCGTCATGGGATGCTCCGATCAACTGGTGGACGTGGCGGTGCCCACCTACGATCCGAACGATCCGAAGCACGCATTGATCCAAACCCCCGAAGACTGGCAGCAGATCGACGATCCCGACAAGCGCGTGTTCTTCGTCGCGCCCGGCTCGTACGGCGAGGTCACGATCCAGTCGAGTGGCACACCGATGGAGCCTCGGATCCTCACCCTGTGGCGCGACGACGACGCCCACCCGGGCCGACTCGCCCCCGAGGAACAAGCGAACGTCTCCCTTACGTTCGCCGGCGGTGCCGGGAACTGGATCGTCTCACGCCTTTCGAGCCTTTCGCCTTCGGCGACGAGCGCTTTCCTCGTGCAACCCGGTTCCCACGACATCGTCTTCGATCGGATGCACGTACGGGATTTCGAGATGGCGTTCCGTATCGTCACGTCGGCCAATGCCGAGACCATGCGCATCACGATTCAGCGCTCGCGTATCGATGAGATGACTCCGTCGGGTATCGACAACGACCGGGTGGCCATCGTGATGGGCACCGAGCCCTGGAACGGGTCGGGCACCCTGCGCGACGTCCACATCCTCGAAAACGAGATTCACAATGCGAACGACGGGATCCAACCCGTCCGTCACAACACCCAACCGTTGCAGGCGTCGATCAGCGACCCGGGGCTTCTCATCGACTGCAACCACATCTACGTGGACGAGGCCGTGTACACGGACGGTCAAGGCAAGCCCACACCGGATCCCGACGCGATGTGGGCCTGGACGGAAAACGCCATCGACGTCAAGGTTGGATCCGACGACCCGATGAACCCGGTCCGGATCACGCGCAACAAAATGTGGGGATACCGTCGAACGGACACCAATGGCGGCGGTTCGGGGAGCTGGGGCAGCGCCATCGATATTCACTTCAACGTGCAGAACATCATCGTTCGGGAGAACGTGGTGTTCGATTGCTCACGAGGGATCGGGATCGCGGATCCCGGCGGTCTGGGTTGGGCAGCGCAGGACGTGCAGGTGGAGCGCAACATCTTCACCGACATCGGAAAAGATCCCAATCTTACCGAATTCGCCCTGTTCATCTACGATACCAACGGCGCGACCGTCCGGTACAACACCTTCGTCGGGGACACGGCCACACCGCTTCCGACATATTGGTTTGGAACCCAGCCCTCGACGATGGGGCTTACGCTGTCGTGCAACGTGGCGGTCTCGAGTGTGGGCCTTGCAGGCCAGGTTCCGGCGGACGCAGTCGTACAGGACAACTACCATTATGCGACCCCCCTCAAAGACCCCGGTGACGGGATCGAGTTCCCTGCGCCCGAGGACGCACAACTCGAAGATCTCACGTTCTGGACCGACCTTTACACCCCGACGCCACGAATGATCACGGTGCCTGGGGTCGTAACCACGCCGCAAAGCCCCCATGCCGACTGGTGCGGCGCCGGACCGTAGCCGTTTCTTTCCTCCTCGCCCAAATCCGCATGGCCCCCGCTATCCGTGGGTCACGGTCAGGTCGTAGATCCACACCTCACCGTAGGCGCCCGGGGCGTCTCCCTTGCTCGGGTTCGACTGCGTGTAGACGCCCGCCTTGAAGTAACAGCCGTCCCGGTCGCGGGGCAGGACCACCTTCGGGGTCAGCATGTCTTCGTAGAAGACCGAGATGAAGCCCGCGGCCGCCTCGATCTTGACGCGAAACGGGGTCCCGAGCACGTAATTGGGGTCGAGAACCTCGACTTCGGTCCCCTCGGCCTCGACGAACAGGCGGGGTCCTTCCAGGCGGATCATCACGACGTCGTCGTTCGCGTCGTGGATCTGGCCGGCCACGACGTGGGGTTTGACGGGCGGGGTGGCGGTCACCGCCTGCGCGATCTCCATCGTGTGGGTCCCCTCGGTCGTGGACCACGCGGCTTTCTCGACGCCACTTGCCGTCATTTCGCGCAGTTCCGAGCGCGGATAGCTCGATCCCGAGGTGGTGACGCCGCCGACCGGTGCGCGAAACACCACCGCATCACCACCCGGCGCCGGGTGGAAGAAGGGCGGCAACGAGAAGGTCGAAAGCTCCGGTTGCAGCACCTCCTGAGGAGCCCCAGGCTCGCCGACCGGCAGCGTGAGCTTCCAGTCGTCGAGATTCAAGATATCCGCCGGCAGGCGCGCCCCGGCGGTCCCCGTCCCGTCCGTCGTGCTCGTTGCGGCCGTTCCCGTCGCCGTGGCGGCACCCGACGAGATCATGCCTTCGTCCGTCTCGTCGCCGCTCCCCGAGGCCGTCCCCTCCGTGGCGGGGGCGGTCGCCTTCCCCGACCCCTGCGAGGTCGCCGTCCCGGCGCTCGACGAGGCGGCGTCCCCCTGCTCTGCGCCCGCTGACGTGACACAGGCCCCGGCGGAGACCGACGCGGCGATGACAAGGAACGACCGAGCGATCATGGGGCGACGACCATCGTACCGCACCCGCGATGCGCGGCCCCGTAGCGCCGCCGTGGAAGACCGTCCGGCCGACCGGTTTGCACCGGGACCGGATCTGCGCAGCCGTCGGCGCGGATCGGGCCAGGCCGGGAAACCGCCCACCACGGACCGCACAAAAGCCCATGAGCTTCACGAGCGCCGTGTTTGCATGCCACGAACGCCCGTCTCCTCCTTTCGGCGCCGCAACGATCAACCGGACCCCTCGGTGCAAATTCGTCGGTCGAGGATTACCGGCTGCCCCCCCTGCCGGACGATGCCCCGCGTTGGTGATCGACCGCACTTGCTCTGAGCGAACAAGTAATCTAATTGGTGTCTATATGAAATCACATCATCGTGTCTTCAACGCTCCCCTTTTCGGACTCCTCTTTGCCGGTCTCCTCTCCGTATCGTGCCAGGACAACACCAAATGTGTCGGCGGTAAGCAGTGCAACTGTGATGCGGATTCGTGCCATACCGAATGCGAGTCCAATTCAAAAGGAAACTGCCAATTCGAATGTGCCGGAGGCACGTGTTCCAACGTGTGCGACGGCGGCAACTGCCAGATGAACTGTACGTCGGAGGTGTGCGAGCTCGACTGCGCGGGCGGCGGATGCCAGCTTACCTGCGGGTCCGACACGAAGGAGTGCCGGATCACCTCCTGCCAGACCGGTTGTCAGCTCACGTGCAACGGCGCCGACGTGTGTGAATCGAGTTGCGGGGTCACGGGCGCGTGCCAGACGACGCCCTGACCCCCCTCGTCTGGGGCCGGTGGGGAGTGCGGACGGCCGGTCCGTGGCGGGGCGACCCGCCCGCGGCGCCTGGACCGGTCACGCGCCTCGCCGGCCCGCCTCAACGGCCGGGCGAGCCGTCCCCCTGCACCGCGACGGCGGACAGGGGGACGCGGGCGAGGTAGCAGGCGGAGCACACGGGCACGTACGCCGCGTCGCCGAGCTCCACTTGCGCCCCGTCCAGCGCGGGGCGGCCGTCCCGCAGGCGCATGTTGAAGATCGCCTTGCGGTTGCAGTGGGTGCAGGTCACCTTCACCTCCTCGATGCGGTCGGCCAGCTCGAGCAGGCGCTTCGATCCCGGAAACAACCTCGTACGAAAATCCGTGCGCAACCCGTAGCAGATGACGGGCACCCCCGGCGCGAGGGTGATCCGACGCAGGTCCTCCACGACCGGCGGCGGCAGGAACTGCGCCTCGTCCACCAGCACGCAGTCCACCCCCTCGAACCACGCCGGATCGAGCCGCGTATCGTCGTGGATCAGCAGGTCCACCTTGCGCGCGAGGCCCGAGCGCGAGCGGATCGTGTCGCGGCCGAAGCGATCGTCCACGGCCGGCTTGAGCAGCCGCACCGTCTTCCCCTGTTTGCGGTAGTTGTGCGCCACGGCCAGCAGGTTCATGGACTTGGCGCTGTCCATGGTGCCGTAGCGGAAGTAGAGCTTGGCCACGCTGGCCGCAAGGCTTTCAACGGCCGGGCGCGCCTGTCAACCGTTCGGCAGCACGACGCGGGGTTCGATCCAGGCGGCGACGTCGTGGGAGGAGTACCCCTCCCCCACGTCCACGTACAGAGCGATCCCGGAGGCGGCCCCCGCCCACGGATCGAGCGCGACGTCCACCACCGAGACCACGCCGTCGTAGATCTCGCTGCCCGACGCCACCACGTCGTACCCGCCGGGGCCCGTCGCCGCCCGTACCTCCCAGTCGAAGGCGCAGTTCGACGCAGCCGCGGTGCACGCGACCACGGCCCGAAAACGCGCCCCGGGAGGGATCTCGACCGGGGCGTACCAACCCTCGATGAACCCCACCGCCACCTGGTAGTCGGGGGCCGTCGCGAGGCCGGCGCGCGGCTCGTCCGGGGCGTCCTCGGTGACCAGGTCCGGCAGCGGCGCCACGGCCCCCGCCACGTCCGGCATGTTCTGCGTGGGACACGGCCGCGGCCCGGCGCCGGAGGACCACGCCGCCTCACACGCCGCCGCGGCCAGGTCCACCACGACCTGCTCCGTCCCCATCGTCCCCTGGTCGGTCCCCGGGCCCGCCGTCGTGTCCGCGGCGCCCGTGGCGGCCGGCGCCCCCGTCGCCCCCGTCGTGGGACCGGCGCCGGAGCCGCCGCTGGCTGCGGCCCCGCCTGCGTCGCTCGCCCCCGCGCTCGCCCCGCTCGCGCCACCCCCGGTCCCTGTCGTCCCGAGAACCTCCGGCGGCACCCCCGGGTCCACGAAGCACGCCGGCCCCCCCGCCGCGACGACGAGGGATGCGGCGGTCCTTTGGACGAGAGCGGTCCGGGCGGGCACGATCGCCTCGTGGGGTCGGCCCGCCCCCCTCGAAAGCGCCGATGCGGGCCGCCGTCGCCCCATGCGGTACGCTCGCACCGTGTCCCGCTCGAAGCCGCCGCGCGTGGAGCGCTCCGACGACGCCTGGCGCCGCCGCCTGCCGCCGGACGTCTACCGCGTGACCCGTCGGGCCGGCACGGAGCCGCCGTTTTCCTCCCCCCTGCTGCCCGAACACCGCCGGGGGGTCTACGCCTGCGCGTGCTGCGACACGCCGCTGTTCACCAGCGACGACAAGTACGACGCCGGCTGCGGCTGGCCCAGCTTTCGCCGCGCGGCGCATCCCGAGCACGTCGCCACGCGCCGCGACGAAAGCCACGGGATGGTGCGCACGGAGGTCCTGTGTGCCGCCTGCCACGCGCATCTGGGGCACGTGTTCGACGACGGCCCCCCGCCCACCTTCACGCGGTACTGCATCAACGGACGGGCGCTTTCGTTTCACCCCGCCGCCACGCCATGACGTCCATCTCGATCCAGGTTCGGCCTCTTTCGGAGGAACGCTTCGAGGTCACGGTACGCGACGACCGCGGCGTGACCCGGCACCGGGTTCGGGCGACCGGCGCCGACCTGTTGCGCTACGGCCGCGGCGCGCCGGCCGGCGCCGTGCTCGAGGCCTCGTTTCGCTTCCTGCTCGACCGGGAGCCGAAGGAGAGCATCCTTCCCTCGTTCGCGCTGCCCGACATCGAGCGCTACTTCCCCGAGTTTCCCCGGTCGCTGGCGACGTACCTGGCCCGCGCGGCGACGGAGCCGTAGCGGCCGCCCCCCCCTTCGGCGAGCCGGCCGACGGCGCATCCCGGCCCTCGGCACGCGGCACGGACGCGGCGCACCGGTCCACGGGTCGTGCGCACCCGCCGGCGCCGCCGGCCGGCGACCGACCGCGGCGCCCCGCACACGCCCAGGCCCCTTGCAACGCACCGCCCGCCCCCCTATCCTTCCGGCCCGGCGGCGCCGGCCGCGGCCACGCACCATGAGCAGCGACGACCACATCGAATTCGAAGGCAAGGTGGTGGAGGTCCTCACCGGGGGTACCTTCCGCGTCAACGTGGGCCCCGACCACGACGTGATCGCCCACCTGGCCGGCAAGATGCGCAAGAACCGGATTCGCGTGGTGCTCGGCGACACGGTCACGGTGGCGGTCTCGCCCTACGACCCGACGCGCGGCCGCATCGTCTACCGCGCGCGCTAGCCCGGCGCTTTGGGCAGCCGTGCGCGCATCTGCGCGGCGGGTGGGGGCGGGTGGCCGCACCCTCCTGCGCAGGCGTTCCACTCGGCCCGCGGGCCGCCAGCTGGTAGGCTCGACGGCGCGATGACGCCACCCCCCCGCGCCTACGCCGAAGACTCCGAGCCCTGGTTTCGCGAGCGTCTCGAGACGCTCGTGCAACACGCTACCGTAAGTCCCGGCGCGACCGACCCGGCGCCCATCGTCGCGGGGGCCGAAGCAGCGCGCTCGATCATGGCGGCCGCCGGGGCGGACGCCCGTCTCGTGCCCTGTGACGGCACGCCCTCGGTCCTGGGGATCTTCCGCCACCGGGCCCCGAAGGCCCGGATCGTCGTCTACAACCACCTGGACGTCCAGCCGGCCGACCCGTCCGTTTGGCGCCAGGCCGACCCGTTCCGGTTCGAGGTCGAGCCGGACCCGGATCGCACCTACGTCTACCGCGGCCGGGGCACGACCGACGACAAGGGCCCGGCGCTGTGTGCGTTGCGCGCGGCTCAGTACGTGCGCGAGGCGGGGCTGCCCATCGAGGTGGTGCTCCTGTGGGAGACGGAGGAGGAGATCGGCAGCCCGCACTTCGGGCAGGTCGTGGACGCGGCCCGCGGCGACCTTGCGTGCGACGGGGTGATCGTGTCCGACACGATCTGGCCGAGCGACCGGGCCCCGGCGATCTCGACGGCGCTGCGCGGCTCGTTGCAAGTGATCCTGCGCCTGCGTACGGGCAACAAGGACGTCCACTCGGGGCTGACCGGCGGCGTCGCGCGCAACCCGGTGCGGGAGCTCGCCCGCGTGGCGACCGCCATCGACGACGCCGCCTTCTGGAAGCACGACCTGTTCACCCCCTCCCCGGAGGAGGTCGCAGGATACGCCGCCTGCGGGTTCGACCCGGCGTACTTCCGCCGCGCGCACGGCCTCGAAAAGCTGGAGACCGAGGTCCCCCTGGAGATGTTGCTGCGCCTTTGGACCCGCCCCACCTGGGAGATCCACGGGCTGGCCGGCGGCTACCAGGGCCCCGGGGTCAAGACGGTCGTGCCGCACGAGGCCGAGCTCAAGGCCAGCTTCCGCCTGGTCCCGGGGCAGGACCCCGAGGCCATCGGCGAACGCCTGCGCGCCTTCGTCGCCCAGCTCGCGCCGGACGTGGAGGTGGACGTGGCGGGCTTCTTGGCCCCGTACGAAGGCCCGCAAAGCGGCCCGATCCACGACGCCCTCGTCGAGGGGATCTCCACGGCCTTCGGCGCCAAGCCCGTGCTCGTGCGCGAGGGCGGGTCCATCGGCGCGGTGCCGATCCTCGCGCAGCGGCTCGGGGTGGGCGTCCACTTCCTCGCGCTGTCGCTGCCCGACCATGGCTACCACGCCCCGAACGAGTGCTTCGACTGGCGGCAGGGGCGCGGCGGCATCGAGGCGTACATCCACGTCTTCTCCCGTCTTGCGCAGGGCTAGCGCCAGAGGCGCCGCGGGCGTCCCGCCGGAAGAATGCTCCGGCGAGCGGCGCGCGCAAGGCCGGCCCACGCACCCGCGAGGTCTTGTATGGTCCGTCCCATGCGCCTGGCCAGCGTCGCCTTCCTGTCGTCCTTCGCCGCCACCGCCTGCGGGGGGGCAGCCCCCTCCCAGGACGCCACCGCGCGCGGCACGAAGGGGGCGGGCGACGCGGCCGCCGGCGCCGGTTCGCCCGCCGCGGCCCCGCCCCCCGCACCGGCCGACGCGGCCGCCTCCGGGTCCGCCCGAGGCGACGGCGGCGACGCGCAGGCCACCTCGGGGGACACCGCGCAAGCGGGCGGCGCCCCCGGACCCTCGGCGCCCCCATGCGAGGTGCGCTGGGACGACGGCCCCCGCATCCGCCTGCAACCGACCGACCAGGGCGGCTCGTTCTTCCTCGACCGCGACGGCGACGGCACGAACGACACCTGCGCCACCTTCAAGCGTGCCCCGGGGGACGGGACGGCCCCCGCCGCAATCACCTACCTGCGCCTCGACGAGGGGTGCGACCGAAGCGCCGAGCGCATCGTCCGCGTACGCCCGGCCGCCGGGGGGCTCGCCCGCGTCACCGTCGAGTCGGACGATCAGGTGCAGACCCTCGCCGGACTGCCGCTGCCGGTCCACCTCGCCGCGACGCCGTACTACCTGCTCGACCGAACGCCCGCGGCCTACACGGTCACCCGCACCTGCGACGTACCGGCCCGCGTGGCCGCGAAGGCCCCCCCCCGGCGATCCGTGACGTTCGTCTACGACGGTGACCCCTGCAAGGGACCGTCGCCCCTCGTACGCATCGAAGACGACCGCGACGGCGACGGCGAGGTGGACACGACCCTGCGGTTCGAGTGGGACGATACGGGGCGCATCACCACCGTCGCCCGTGCGGACCGAAACGGCGCCGCCACGGCCCGAGTCCGCTACGACTGCGGCCGCTGACGCGCGCGGCGCCGGCTAAAGCCGCAGCGGGTCGTGGTCGGGGTCGTCGCCGCGCCCGAACTTCCACAGGAAGCGAAAGAGCTGGCCGAAGCCGATGAAGAAGATCGCCCACAGGACGGCGAAGGCGACGAGGCTTCCGAAGTACGCGAAGAACTTCATGTACAGCAGCGAAGGATGTGGTCGGCGAGCGCCCGCAGGGCGTCGGTCGTCGTGAACACCCCCACCACCTCGCCGCCATCGACGACGACGGCCGAACCGTACCGGTTCTTCTCCATCGTCTTGGCCACCTCGTCGAGCGGGGCGTTCGACGGCACCTGGTAGGGGTCCTGGCTCATGGCGTCGGCGACGGAGAGGCTGCCGGCCTCGACCCCGGGCAGGGACGAGACCAGGGCGACGTCACGGTCGCTTACGACCCCGACGAGTGCACCGCCGCGCAGGACCGGCAGGTGCCGGACGCCGAACGCCTGCATCCGGCGCTCTGCCTCGGTAAGCGGCTGTTCCGCCCCGACCGTGTGGGGTGCCTTCGTCATGTAGTCGCCGACGGTGGGGATCGTGCTCGTCATCGAGGCGCCTGCTTCCGCCCGTGAAGATGCCGCCGAAACACCGGCGCGTACAGCGCAAGAAATGCGCATGCGCCTTTTGCGCACACGGCAACGGTTGCTGCCCCGCCGTGGCCGCCCGTTGCGATGCTGGCGGCGCCGTGGTGCTCGACGCCTCGAACGGCGCACGCCGCCGCCCGATCTCGTACCCTCCCCCTCGGGTGTCCCTCCTCGAGGACATCAAGTCCTACATCGGGTTCGGCGAGGCGGACGCCGAGGCCCTGCGCGCCCTGCTGCCCGAGGCCCGCCCCCACTTTCCCGGCATTGCGCAGCGCTTCTATGATCTCATCTTGGCCCACCCCTCGGCCCACGCGGCGATCACGGGCGGCAACGAGCAGGTCGAGCGCCTGAAGAAGACCCTCGTCGCCTGGATGGAGACGGGGCTTTCGGGGCCCCACGACGAGGCCTACTTCGAGCGCCGGTCGCGGATCGGCCGCGTCCACGTGGACATCGGGCTACCGCAGCGGTTCATGTTCACCGCCATGAACGCGATCCGGCTCGACTTCCACGATCTCGCGCGCGAGCATCGGCCGGACCGGGACGCCTGCAAGCGCACCATGGACGCGCTCGACAAGCTGTTCGACATGGAGCTGGCGATCATGCTCGGGGCGTACCAGACCGACTCGGAGCAGCGCCTGCGCAAGCGCGAGCGGCTGGCGGTGATCGGGCAGATCGCCGCCAGCATCGGGCACGAGCTGCGCAACCCGCTGGGGGTCATCCGCTCGTCCACGTACCTGCTGCGGCGCTACACCGACCAGGCGAAGGCGCTGCGTCACGTGGACAAGATCGAGCACCAGGTGGACCGCTGCACGCGGATCATCGAAGGCCTGCTCGAGCTTACGCGGGAGCGCCCGGTCGACCGCCGGCCCGTGGACCTCGCCCGGCTGGTGGACGAGGCGGCGGCGGCCCTGCGCGACGCGGGCGTGCTCGGCGAGGACGCCGCCATCGTCTTCGAAGCCGACGATCCCACGGCGACACGCCTACTGGCCGACCCCCCCATGCTCGGCCAGCTCCTCTCGAACCTCCTGGAGAACGCCCTCGTCGCGGGCGAGGCCCGCCGCGTGGTCGTGCGCGCCACCCGCACCGCGGACGCACACGTCCTCGAGGTGTGCGACGACGGCAAGGGGTTTCCACCCGAGATCCTACAGCGTGCCTTCGAACCCCTCGTCAGCACGCGCCCGCACGGCACGGGGCTGGGCCTGTCCCTCGTCATGGCCATCGCGCGCCGGCACGGAGGCACGGCCGAGGCGGCCAACCGGACCGAAGGCGGCGCCCGTGTTACGGTCACGTTGCCGGCGATGGACGGCGACGACCCGTGACATGGGGACGATCCTCATCGTAGACGACAACCTGGACCTGGCCGACAACCTCGGTGAGATCCTCTCGCTCGCCGGCCACGCCTGCACGCTCGCACCCAGCGTGGCCGCGGCGACCGACGCCCTGGCCCGCGCGCGGTTCGAGGTCGCGGTGGTGGACATGGCGTTGCCCGACGGGACGGGGCTTGCCGTGGTGCGCGCCGCCGTCGCAGCCGATCCCCCGGTTCCGGTGGTGGTGTGGACGGCCTACGCCGAAGACGCGCGCGTGCACGCCGCCGTCACGGCCGGGGCCGTGTGCCACGTGGGCAAACCCTGCTG
>Ga0256839_1001737_pt1 | contig 25752 bp, 23 predicted proteins | sample 354166metaG_FD_185968 | JGI IMG/M metagenome (GOLD analysis project Ga0256839, IMG submission 185968) | Hydrothermal vent microbial communities from Mid Atlantic Ridge, Atlantic Ocean - 354-166 | ecosystem: Environmental > Aquatic > Marine > Hydrothermal vents | place: Atlantic Ocean: Mid... | reverse complement strand
GCGGGTGGATTTCAATGTGCCTCTTGACGAAAAACTGCAAGTGCGGGACGATACACGCATCCGGGCGGCTCTTCCCACAATAAAAAAAATACTAAAGGACGGAGGGAGGGTCATCCTGATGTCGCACCTCGGGCGTCCGAAAGACCGGGAGGATCGCTTTTCGCTGCGCCATATCCGGGCCGGGGTGGAGAAGCTGCTGGGTGTGCCGGTCATAATGGCCCCCGACTGTGTCGGGCCGGAGGTGGAAGCACTGGCGGCCGAACTGAAAAACGGAGAAGTGCTGCTGCTTGAAAATCTGCGATACCACAAGGAAGAGAAAGCGGGAGACCCCGGCTTTGCCAGGCAATTGGCATCGCTGGCCGAAGTGTATGTAAACGATGCCTTCGGCACGGCCCACCGGGCCCATGCCAGCACGGCCGTCATTGCAAAGTTCTTTGAACCTTCGAAGCGCATGTTCGGCTATCTGATGGCAAAGGAAGTGGAAATGGCTTCGCGTGTCTTGCATCACTCGGAGCGACCCTCTCTTGCCATACTGGGCGGTGCCAAGGTTTCCGACAAAATTCCCATCATCCGCCACCTGCTCCCCCGCAGCGATCATATCATCATTGGCGGTGGCATGGCCTTTACCTTCATCAAAGCACGGGGCGGGGAAGTAGGAAATTCGCTGCTCGAAGAAGACCGCATTGAAGAGGCACGGCAGATACTTAAGGAGGCTTCCGAACGGGGTGTTTCGATTCATCTGCCCGGAGATTCGCTGGCAGCCGATGCTTTTTCTGCCGATGCCGCTACGAGGATATATCCTTCCGGAGAGATACCCGAAGGCTGGATGGGCCTGGATATCGGGCCGAAAGCGATAGCCGCTTTCGGAGTGGTCATTCTGGCTTCGAAGACCATCCTCTGGAACGGCCCCATGGGGGTCTTCGAGATGGAAAAATTTGCTGCCGGAACCCTGGAAATAGCAAAATTCATTGCCGAAGCCACTTCGCGGGGTGCGTTCTCGCTGGTAGGCGGTGGCGATTCCGTGTCGGCCCTTACACAAATGGGGCTGGCAGATAAAGTGAGCTATGTATCGACAGGAGGAGGTGCCTTGCTCGAATTTCTGGAAGGGAAAAAACTCCCGGGCATAGAAGCGATATTAAAAGACCGCGCCTAAGCTTCTTTTTCTCAAAAGCAGGCAAGCGGATTCAGAATTTCCCGAGCACTTTTTTCTTTCGCCAATAAGCCAGAAGGCAAATGGCCGTGATGCAGGCTACGCTGATATAGACCCAGGCGGGAATGGGCACGGGATCACCGGCCGCATAGGAATGAAGACCCGAAAGGTAATAATTCACTCCGTAGTAGGTCATGATCACCGAAGACAATCCGAAGATGGTGGCCAGGTTGTAAGCATAAAAACCTTTCATCTTCGGGATAAGCCGCATGTGCAAAATAAAAGCATAGACCAAAATGGTCACCAGCGCCCAGGTTTCTTTGGCATCCCAGCCCCAATACCGGCCCCAGGATTCATTGGCCCATACTCCCCCGAGGTAGGTGCCGATGCTGAGCATGATCAGGCCACCGGTGATGGTCATCTCGCTGAGGTAAGTCATTTCGCGGATGATCCTTTTGAGATGATCCTTGTTTCGCTCCGTTAAGAAAATCATCAGGATCAGGTTGATCAGGCCGAGGATGGCCCCGAGCATCAGAAAACCGTAGCTGCCGGCCTCCAGAGATACGTGAATGGTAAGCCAGTAAGATCGAAGCACGGGTACCAGCGGAGTGATTTGGGGATCGAGATAGCTAAGCATGGCTATCAGCAGGATGGTGGATGCCAATACCATGGTAGCGGCCATGCCGCCCGGTGACTTGCGGGTGAAGATCAGGCCGGCCAGTGTGGTGGTCCAGGCGATGTAGATCATCGACTCGTAACCGTTGCTCCATGGCGCCCGCCCCGATATGTACCAGCGAAGGCCGAGCCCCAGGGTGTGAAAGATAAATCCTGCCAGTACCAGCGCAATCAGGATGCGGCTGATCAAAGCTACATTCAGGTTGGGTTTGAATACCGTCACAAACAACAAGAGGAGGAAGGTCAATCCCAGGAGGCCGTAAAAAAGGGCCAGCCGGTCAAATACATGCAGATTATTGAGCAGAATCTCGGCCTGCAGTTTGGACTCCGGAGGGATAAGTCCGGCATCGTGCTTATATTGATATTTCTTGAGTTCATCCAGCAGCTGATCGGGCAGGCGGTAATCGCCCGAGTGCATGGCATCGTGGAGGGCGCTTTGGTAGGCTTGGAAAAAGCGGGTGGCCAGCTCCGAGCCGGAGTCGTTGCCGTGCGAACGGGCACCGGTCCAGGTGTGGTTCGGGTCGTCTGTCAGCGGAACAATGCGGAAAATCCTCCCCGAAAAGATCATGTTCATGATGTTCACCCGTTCGTCCACTTTGATCAGTTGTTTTTCATGCGTACCGCGGTTGACTGCCTGCATATTGAAAGCACGGCCGACTTCTTCATCCAGCTTGTAGTGCCCCTCTTCGTCAAAGAAGTCTTCATAGGCCGCATAGTCGCCCGTGACAGCTATCAGCTCTCTGATGCCGTTGTTGGCACCGACCTTGATGAGCGGCACCTGATACCAGCTTTGCGGAGCGGCAAAGATGCTGAGCACCACCTGGTCGGCCGTGAGGCCGCGGTATTTTTCTTTGCGATAGACCTTGCGCATGAGTTCGCGCGTGAGGGTATGCATCGGTTTGAGCCGCCCGTTGAAGTCCTGCACGATCATGCGGCTGAACAGGTCAGCATGATCCTTTGAAACGACATCAAGTTTCTTTTCCACTGTTTTTTGAGCGCTGGCAGTCGTGCCGTGGCCCAAAAGTGCGATCGCCAGCAGGAGTGCCGGAGCAGCTGACTTGAGGCGTTTGATCATCTGCGAGAGTTGATAGAAACGGGATTTCCTGCTGAAGAGGGTGAGGACCAGGCCCAGGGTAAGCAGGATGTAGCCGAGATAGGAAAAGAAGGTGCCCCAATAATCGTGGTTGACACTCAGATAAGTGCCTTTCTCATCGCGGTCATAGGAGGACTGGAAGAAACGATATCCGTCATAATTCAGGATGTGATTCATGTAGATGCGGTAATCTTTGCTGTAGTTTTTCCGTGGGTCGATCAGTTGCACTTCGCTGGCATAGGAGGCTGCGCTGTTGGTGCCGGGATATCGTTCCAGAATGAAATCGTAGAGCTTGATGCGGAAGGGCAGTTCAAAATATCTTGAGCCGTAGGAGACCGCGAGATTCAGGTCGCCCGAATGAATAACCGCGGGCGTGCCGGGCAGTCCGCGGCTGCCGTAAACGAGGATATCATGCACTTCGTCATTGATGCGCACTTCGAGGCGCAGGGCGGCTTCGCTTCCGTTTTGCATTTTGGAGCCTCCGCTTTGCAGCCTGACACGGGCTTTGGGATTGAAATCCCCGAAAACAAAACGATGGCTGCCGTCCGTATACAGTGCACGAAGACGCAGGGGCGTAGGTCCGTCAGCGGGATAAAGGGTGTCGATCTCACGGGTAGCCATCACCTGCCTGACCATCGGCACTTCGGAGCGGATGAGCAGGGTATCGTTTTCATAAAGAATGCGGACGGAGCCGGGCAGCTCTTCTTCGCTGAAGTTGAAGAGGACATCCCCGAAAGTTTTTGCTTCCCCCCGGGCCAGAAAGTACTCCGACCTGCCGTTGCTGCCGCCAAACACTATTTTCAAAACCGGTTTGCCGTTTTCATCCTTTTCGAGGCTGCGTACGGGGTTGGGTATGAACTCTTTCAGGCGCACCTCGATGAGGTCATCTCCCAGGCGATAGGATTCATGAAAGCGATTGGCCCCGAGCGAAGCAAAAAGCACGGGTTCGTTGAACTCGTATCGGGCCCCGTCACGCACGGCCTCAAACTTGAGCCAGGTGTCGGCCGAAAGGAATCGGTTGGAGCTGGCCCCCTCGCGGATGTGCATCATGCCTTCGCTGCCAAAGTAGCGCGTAATGCCGGCACCCGTCAGGATAACAATTATGGCCAGGTGAAAAGTGAGGACGGCCCACTTTTTTTGCCGTACCATGCGAAAGCGGACAATATTGACCACGATCGTGATGGAAAAAAGCAAAAGCAGGAGCTCAAACCAGCGGGCTTTGTAGACCACTTTCTGTGCGGCCGAAGTGCCGAAATCATTTTCTATAAATGTAGCCACGGCAATGCTTGCTGCAAAAAGCAGGATGTAGATCCCCGCTGCGCGCATGGTAAACATAGGACGCAGGACCTGCCCGATCCTTTCTATGATATTTTTCCCCTTCATGGTCTTCTTATTTCCTGATTCGTTTTCCGTCTTCTATGATGAGCTCATAGCGATATCCGGCTCCGAAGTCTTTGTTCAGTGATACGGTTCCTTCGAAAGTAGCTACTTCCCCTTCGGGGCAAAGGTCTTGTGAAGTGACGACCAGGTCATAGTCATCCCTGCTCCCGTCTTTCAGGTGAATCCAGTTGCGGCCCATGATGTTCGGGTTAATTTTTACACACTCTCCGGAAATTTGAATGCGTTTTCCTTCATATTTTTCGGGATGGGCTGTCAGCTCGGCAATGGGAAGGGAGCCTTCAACTTCAATGCGCCCGTACTTGCGGGGAATGCCGTGCAGGCCTGAGGTCTCTGTCTCCTGCCGGCTGTTTTGCATTTTGCTTCCGCTCCCACTGCCCGGCATTTTGCTGCCGTGCCCGGCTTCCACTATGTTTGATACAAGGTACATGCGCTTGAAAACACGCTGATATTCCTTGTTTTCGTAGTCGGTTTTGAGTACTCCGTTTTTGTAATAATAACTTTTTCCGGCTTCGATTCCTTTTATCATGGTCGCAATCCAATACTCGTCATTGCCTTCGCGCACGCGTAAAAAATTGTATTGATCCGTGGGGAGCACTTCTTCGACAAGGACGCGGTGCACATCGGAGCTGATATCTGTTTCCATGCCCGTGCCGGGGCTTTCACTTTCGAAGATTCCGCTGCTTTTCGAGCGGCTGCTGCTCGGAGCTATTTCCTTTGGACTTCCGTTGCAGGCTCCAAGCAGGGCCAGAGCCAGACCGAGACAGATGACATTAATATTTCTTTTCATTTCTTTTGGTCTTTCTAAAATCGTTTAATCAGGCGGGTATTGACGCGCACATTGTTTTGGCCCTGGCGGAGCGAAAGCTCGCCCAGCAGGCCCAGGCTCAGGCTGCCGGACAATTTGGTGTTCGTCTGAACTCCGATATAGTGTTGTCCGGGATTGCTGCGTTCAAAACTCAGATATTTATAATTGACATAACGGTAGTAAAACGAAGCATTTGCTTTGTTTTTTACGATGGAATGGCTAAAGCGTATGGAGCCGATATTGCTGCGGAGGTAGGCTGATTGGTTGAAATTGTAGGCAAGATAGAGACTCCCCCCGATGCCCGGCAGGTCCGACAATCGCAGATAAGCGTTCACATTGTCGGAGCGGTTCAGGCCATCGGCCTGAAAACGCTTGCTGTAGCTGAGGCCGGTCGATGTTTTTCGATTGGGGCTGAACCTTGCGCCCACGCGCAGGCCGTTTCTCGAGATGTCATTGTCCAGAAGTCTTTCCACCTCGCTTTTTATGCTCTCATAAAAAATGACCCTTTTGCGGGCATCATAAGAGATATTGGCCGACCATTTCCGGTTGATCCGGTAGCGCATGGAGAGATAAAAATTGGTCAACCGCGGGGTGCTGCTTGTCACTCCGTTGAGACTGCTGTAAAAGTCAAGCTCGGCCGAACTGAAAAGATGAAGGCCTTTCATGAGCGTGGCAGAGTGTTGCAAATAGGCGTAGCGCCTGTCAATATGTCCTCCGTTTCTTTGTTCCAGCACTCCGAGGGTCGTTTCGTTCCGTGGACCGTGGCCCGGGCTTATCATTCCGGCATAAGCTCCGTATTGAAGGAGCCGTGAGTCGAAACCGTAATTGTTGATATCCGGACGGAACCCGACTATGGCACCCGTATAAATACGTCCGAAATGCTTTTCGGCCTGAAGTCCGTCAATGGCTCCCAGCGAAGACATTCTGCGGTTGATTTTTCGCCCGATCAAAAGCGAGAAGGAACTGTCGGCATCATAGCGCACGGCCATATCGTAGACCCTCATAAATGAGGCACGATAACCCTGGGGCCGTTCGCCCTGCACGAAGTTTTGCAAATAAGCGGCATAGCTTTCGACCGACCAGCGGCTGTTGTTTATGTGCCGGGCCGAGAGGTAGAAACGGGCCATGGCCCGGTGTCCGTCATTGATGCTCGATGAGATATTGCTGTAGGAAGCCAATGAAACACGGCCCCGGATGCGTTCTGTGAAATAAGGTTTTTCTTTTTCCTCTTCTGTCCGGCCTTTTACGGGCATCTTATCCATGGGCTTCATGCCGCCCGGCTTGGGCTTTGTCTCTGAGCTGTCTGCTTTTGTATCCTTTTCCTTCCCGGCTTCTTCCGACTGGCTGACGGTGTAGCGGTGAATGATCTTGTCTCCTTTGCGGGGCGAGCAGGAGGGCAGGGGATAGCTGACGCAGGATCTGGATGATTTCTGTGTTACGATCAGGCAGGGCATAAGGCGGCCTGCTTCCTCTCGCAGGAGGGTGTCCCCGATGCGGATATTTGCCGTGCCGGGAAAATGTACATATACATTCTCTGACGTAAGAAACGTAATCTTTCCTTCTTCCGTCTCTTCTCCGCTCTGCGCCTGCACAGTCATGATTATCACGAAAAAAGAAAGCATTAATAATACGAATTTCATAAACTCCAAACTTCAAGTCCCGGCTAATGATTTATTCTTCGCCTTTCGGGTGGCATGAAAAGCAAGCCTCATCATTGAATGCATAGCCGTTTACATCATTATGATCATCTGCTAACTCTGCCTGATTGTCATGGCATATGATGCAACTAAATTGAGAATAGTCATTAGGGTTAAGATGGCAGTCGGTGCAGGTGTTCCAAACGCCCTGGTGATTACCCGAATATATGGGGAATAGATTGTCATCATGGTTATCGAAGCGGGCAGGACTCCATCCCGGCCCCATGCCGTGGCACTGGGTGCAGTCGGTGCTGAAATTCAATCCGGCATGATCAACCGACTGCGCGTTGTTGTAATCATCCTGATGGCAGGAGATGCATTCCGGTGAAATATCGGAGTAGCTTGCTCCTTTGTGGCAGGCGGTGCAATCGGCAATGTCATGGCCATCGGTGAGCGGAAAGAAGAAATGAAAATTGTCGCTGCCCGTCCAGCTTACCGATAAGGGATCGTGGCATTGAATGCAGTCTGTAGAAAAGCCGGAAGCTTCGTGGTTGGGCGCGGTAGTGCTGTAGTAGGTGTCGTCATGGCAACTGAAGCAGTCATTCCCCAGTCGTTCCCAGCGAAGGCCGGTTTCAGAGTCGTGGCAATCTACACAGGCCAGCGAGAAGTGGGCCCCTGCCAGGGGAAACCCGTTTTCTTCATGTATCTCGGGGATATTGTCTACCAGCCAGTTTTTTGAAGTGTGGCACCTTGCGCAATCATCGCCCACCGACATGCTGTGCACATCTTCATGACAGGATACACAGTTGCTCTCCACTTCATTAAAGACCAGGGTTGTATGGCATTCGCGGCAGTCTATTTCATCGTGCCGGTATTCCAGCTCAAATCCCACCGTATCGTGGTTGAAACTGAGTTGTTCGCGGTCGATCTTCCAGCTGCCCGTGGTATGGCAGGCTTTGCAATCGATCTTAAGGTCGGGGCCATGGGGGTTTTGGGCCCATGCATTTCCGGCCAGCAGCAGAAAGAGGATTAACGATGACAGTCTATACATTCAAATTGCTTTATTTTATATTCAATGAGCGCCACTCCGTACTCGTCTTCTTTGGACTGGTGGCAGGCATCGCAAGCCACTTCGGCATGTTTGCCTTCCAGCGGAAATTGCGTGTCACTGTGATCAAACAAGTCGGCTTTCCAGTCGCCCGATTCGCTGTGGCATCGCAGGCAGTCCGTTTTTCCTTCTTTTTCAAATTGATTTCCGTGCTTATTATTGTGGCACTGGCTGCATTCTTTCGAAAGTAATGAGAAATTCTGTATTTCACTTTCTCCGTCTGCGCTTTTTTCGAAGTGGCATTCGCGGCAGCTTGCTTCGGCATGTTTGCCCTTCAGAGGCCATCCGGTATTGTCGTGATTGAATTCCACATCGCTCCAGCGGCCCGGGTTGTGACAGGAAGCACAATCCTGATCCGGATAGTATTTCTCACTTATTTTTCCTTCGTGAATGTCTTCGTGACATGCCTTGCATTCCTGCCCGATATCCCGGAATATCCATTTCTCGTCTTTGAGGTGGCAGGCAAAACAAGGGGTGGCCAGGTGGGCCCCTTCGAGCGGGAAATGACCTTCGTTGTGCTCTTCGATTCCAAAGCTGGTGAATTCAAAAGGTTTTTCAAGGCTGTGACAGTCTTTACAGTCGGGTGAGGCAGCCTCTTCGTCAAATTCACCCTCGTGGTAGTCGTCATGGCAGTCTTTGCACTCATTGTGCCGGATAGCCGCGGTAAACTTTCCCTTGTGGCAGGCTTTGCAATCAACGCCCACATGCTGTCCGCGCAGGGGGAAGCGGGTCTTGTCATGGTTGAATCGGTTCATCGACTTGAGCTGCCGAAAGCTGTTCTCGGTATGGCATTGGGTGCAGTCCTTCCCAAAGCGCCCGTTGTGCTCGTCTTCGTGGCAATCGATACAACGCTTAAATTTTATATCGGTAAACTGTTGGAATTCTTTTCCGTTGCGCTCGCTTTTTTTATGACATTTTTCGCAGTCCAGCTTTTTGTGGGCCCCTCGCAATTTGAAGTCCGCATCGTTGTGGTCAAAACCTTCGGCCGGACGGAAATCCTCAAAATTGATGTGGCACGAACTGCAATCTTCTGACAGGCTGCCCTGATGATAGTCCTCATGGCAGGTCAGGCATTCGGCATCGAGGCCGAGGTAGGTTTTGCTTCTTTGGCGAATTTCGGGATCGTCAATGTAGTCGGGCTTGTGGCAGTCGCGGCAGTCAACGCGTTCGTGCTTTCCCTCCAGGGTGTAGCCCGTCACCTGATGGTCGAAATTGACCGTATCGAAACGAATGAGCTGAAACCTGCGACCGTGGTGCTCGTTGTGGCATTCTACGCAGCGTTTGGATTTTACTTCTTTCGATACGTGATACCCCCGGTTCTCCTCATTCAACGAAGCTATTTCCTTGTGGCAATCCAGGCATTTGTAATCAGGTACCTGATTGCCCAGTTCGTGGCATTTGGTACAATTGGCCACACCTTCCAGCTTGGCATGGGCCGTGCTGAGGCTGCCGGGCGATATCTGTGCCTGAAGAATGCCCGTGGCGAACAGGATCATGGAAAAGAATATCTCTTTCAGCGTTCTCAAAGCCGCTTTATTTGTACTTTTTGACAATGACTCCGAATTTTTTCGTGATCTCTATGCCTGCATTTTGCAGAAATTTCACCGGCAGTTCTCCTCCTGCAAAAATATACACAAGATCGTTCTCAAGGATCCGCATTTCTTCTTCCTCCCCGTTCTTTATTTTCAACTCCACCTTGTCCTCCGTGATGCGCACGAGATTGGAATTGAAAATAACTTTTAGCTTTTCCTCCCGCATGGCCTCTTCTATCTTCTCCCTGTTTGCGGCTTTGATGCGTGCAAAACGGTCTTTGCGATAGGAGAGCATGACTTCATTCTGATCCATCAGAAGCATGGCCGACTCCACGGCCGAATCGCCTCCTCCGACCACAAGGATCTTTTTTCCGCTGATGCGCTCGGGTTCGATCAGGCGATAGGCCACTTTGGGCAGGTCCTCTCCCGGGATGTTCAACTTCCGGGGCGAGCCCCTACGGCCGATGGCAACCAGCACATGATTGGCCAGGTGGGCTTCTCCGTTGGCCAGAATGACCTTAAAAACCTCGTTGTCTGCAAAGGTGATCTTCTCCACCTTGCAACGTTCATGTATCTTTATTTGATTCTTGCTCAGCACCTCATTCCAGAGATTGAGTAACTCGTCTTTTGATGTTTCATAGAATTTTATCTTTCCATAGAGTGGCAGGTCCATGGGTTTGGTCATAACAATTTTGGAACGCGGGAAGGTATAAACGGTTCCGCCCAGGCTGTCCTGCTCGAATATTTTAAAGCTAAGTCCCAGCTTTTTGGCCATCAGCGATGCAGCGATGCCGGCCGGTCCGGCACCCACGATGATGAGGTCAAGAACGCCTTCTTTGGGCTCTTTTCCGCTTTTTGCAATGTTCTTCACGGCCTGTTTGCCCTGTTCTACGCTGTTTTTGATCAGGCCCATACCTCCCAATTCCCCGGCAATGTAAATGCCTTTTACATTGCTTTCGTAGTCGGGCTTCACATGGGGCAGTTCCACCCCCCGTTTCTCGGTGCCGATGCGCAGCGAGATGGCTTCGACCGGACAGGCATGAAAGCAGGCCCCGTGCCCGATGCAGCTGCTGGCATTGATGACCGTGGCTTTGTTGTCGATAATGCCGATGATGTCTTTCTCGGGGCAGGCTTTTACGCAGGCCCCGCTGCCGATGCAGGTGTCCAGATCGATATAGGGATGCAGGGACAGGGGCTCAAAACGCCCTTCCTTTTTTGCGATGTCCACTTTCTCACGCACCCGGGCCGAGGCTTTTTGGCCTTTGCGGATATAAATCCAGATGATGGCCAGGCAGAAGAGGCCAAGCACTCCGTAAATCAATATTTCCTGTGTCAGTATATTCATCAGAATATCCATTTATAGCCCAGCAATACGGTGATCACCACATGGATCACCACAATGACCAGCATGATGATGGCAAAGGGCATATGCACCACGTGCCAGTATTTAAAAAGATTTTGCATTTGCCGCAGGCGGCTCACTTTTCCGGCCAGTGATATCTCCTCTTTGACCAACTCGATGATGGCCTTGCGCCTGCTCCGGTCAATATGCTTGTGACGTAACTCGCGTCTGATTTTGGAAAGCTGTATTTTTCTTGCAAAATAGCCGTGCTGTTTCCCGTCATCCTTTAGAATCAGATCGAGGGTTTCGCTATCCAGCCCTTCCATCTGGCGAAGCTCGCGGGCTATTTCTTCTTTGGCATTGTTTACTTCGGCCAGACTCAATGCCCGTCCTTCGATGCTGCGCGGAATCTGAATGTAAATAAAACGTCCCACGACCCCGCTCAGTACCACGGCCACCATGCTCCAGAAAGCAATCGAAACCATGCCGCCAAATTTGAAAGTGGTGTGAAACAAGACCAATATCGGCCCAAGCACACAGAGGAAGATGTGAAATTCGAGCACATATTTCAGGCGGAGATAGCGTTCCATAAAGCCATAGCGCTTGCGGGCGATATAAAAGATCACACCGAAAAGAATAAGAAAAGTGCCGATGATGCCCAGCCCGTGTCCGAGCGGCCCTGCCGGCCTGAACCAGTGGTATTGCGGATGATAAAACCGCTCTTCGAGGGGAAGCTCGTAATAGGAGTAGCCTGTGTAGGCCAGCCAGGCCGTCACAAGCAGCACGATCAATGTCATCACTCCGATATAAACCGCATGCGTTACTTTTCCCATATACCCGTTTTTTTCTTCATGCACTCAAAAAAAGAACGTCCTTTGATCCTCATTTGAAATGATCCTGCTTTGGTGTGAACGGGGAAAGCCGGGGAGAGTGCAGCTTCAAACCTTCTCACCGTTTGCAGTTTCAAGCCCGGCACTTACCTTTTTTCAACAGGGGTGTTTTTACGTATTAACTCTTGATTATGTTAAATTGAAATCAGTCATTTTTTTATTCCTTGTTTTCCCTATATTTCTTCATACTAATTTTTTGTTTTCGCCTTTTAGGGTTTTAGTTCCGTCAGGGTTCAATACCGAGAACCAACAAGGGTACAGGAGGGCTGTTCCGTCCTTGTCTCATTACATTGTACACTTCTCCCTCATAGTAAGCAACCCCTGATGACATTTCCGCTTGCATTTTCTTTGTCGGTAAAATCTCAACTCCCAGGTTGATAACGCCACCGGAATAGAACAGCATGTGTTTAACAAACAGATCATATGCCACAAATGCATATTTGCCAAACTGGACTTCAACGGCAATCTTGTCTTTAACAAAATCTGTCTGATTGTAGCTGTAAATCGGTTCTTTTTCTCCATGTTCTATCAGGAAGTTCTTTTGCTCTTTTGCCGGCATGAGCACACTTTGCTCCAAGAGTTCTCTGTTGAGGGTGATATAATAATTATAACGACTTTCTGTCCAGGCTCTTTTTGTAAAAGCCCTCGCAAAAGCTTGGTTCAAGTCAATCGGACTAAACAGCTTCCTTCCTTTTTTTCGTTTTTCTTCGCTGACCTTTGTCAGCAATTTACTTGCGTCAATATCTGCAATTACCTCCTTGATTTCTTTGTAAAGATGATTGTGATGAACAATCAAGTACTCTTCTCCATTGAGATGTGAGTATTTTCGGGCTATTTTCATTCGTGTTTTCCATTGTTGTTAAATAAGGAGGGGTTCTTCCATTCTTTGGGCATTTGGGCAATTTTGTCCGTTGCTTTTGGCTGATGAACGGGCTTGTTGATGGGCCTCAATTTTAATTTGCCCTCCTTCATATCTTTTATTCGTTGCTCTGCTATGCTTACGTATTTTTTTTTCTTTTCTATGCCTACTGCATTTCTTTCATTTTTTATGGAAGCAAGCAGTGCAGAGCCCACACCTGCATATGGATCAAGTACCCAGCTGCCCTGTCTGGTTAGCGCCAAAATGCAACGCTCAACAAGTTCTACCGGAAACTGGCAGGGGTGTTCTGTCTTTTCAGGATGATTGGATTTGACGTTGGGAATGTTCCAAAGCGATTTCTCCCAGTCCCTGATAACGATCTCCCAAATGTCAGAAGGGTTTTTTCCCTTTGGATTTCCGGACAATTGACCTTTTTTGGGTCCTTTAAAGTGCCGCTTACCGGGATACTTCGATGGAACTCTGACCTCATCAAGATTGAAGATGTAGTCATCCGTTTTTGTAAACCATAAAATGGTCTCATAGCGTCCTGAGAAGCGCTTTGAAGCATGAAGTCCGTGCCCGAAATGCCAGATGATCCTGTTGCGGAGTTTTAGTCCGTACTTTTTGAATATTTGATAGTAGAAGATATCAAGCGGAAATATTTCCCCTTTGTCAACGTAGTTGCCAACCTGCCAGCAAATACTCCCCTTGTTTGAAGTTACCCGGATCAATTCTGCAATTACTTCTTCTTGTTGTTCAAGGTACTTTTCTATGGATTGTTTGGTTTCGTATTCTTTCCCCACATTATACGGGGGAGAGGTTATTACAAGATCAAATTTTTGGTCATCAAATGTTTTAAGTGTCTTGAAAGTATCCCCCAACACCAATTGATGATCGGCCCGATAGAGTTGTTTAATAATGCCTTCAATGGGTTCTTCCACCTTCATCGTCATGATGTTTAGCTTTCAAAGCAACATTTCTTCCTTTTCATTTTAATTTCAATTTGCAAAAAGAAGCAAATGCCCTCGTGATAAAAGATACATGATTCTGGCCTCTCCCTTTCGGGGCTCACCTTTAACTGTAAAGTTACCGTTGTTTGTACAAATTGAATTCAAAAAATTTACGAAATCTTTCTTTTCACGCCATGGAGTTGAGTCAAAAAAGCATGATGACCACAGGTCTTTGCGTTTCTATTTTCATGCTTCTGCTTGCTCCCGCTTGCCTTCCTGCTGCTTCGGGGGGTGTGGCAGCATCCCTTTTCCCGTCCCTTCTTTCGGATAAAACGCGAAGTGTCTTGTGGTAGACAATGAACATACGGTTTGTGAATAAAATATTTCCAAAATACGAAGCGAAAGCGGCTCCGGAAGGGCGCGTGCAGCGCTGAAAAAGGAAGAGGCTCCGGACCGGGCCGAGCTTCCCGGCAGCGGGAAGCAAAAAAAGCATCTTTGAGGAGGATAAATTCGGGATGAATACTTTGAAAATATTGAGGAAAACCGGATATTTGCACTTCGTTTCGAAAAAACCAAAAAATCATGGCAAGAATTTGTGAACTGACCGGTAAGAAACCATTGTCCGGCAATCATGTGTCGCACTCGCATCATAAGACCAAACGAAAGTTTTATCCGAACCTGCAGAGCAAGCGATTCTACCACGAAGAAGAGGACAAATGGTACAGGCTGAAAGTTTCTACCGAAGCCATTCGCACCATCTCAAAAATGGGATTGGCGGCTTACCTGAGGAAAATGAAGAAAAAAGGTAAAGAAATCAAACTCGCAAAATAAACGGAGCAATGGCTAAGAAAGCAAAAGGCGCAAGAATACAGGTAATCCTGGAATGTACAGAGCACAAGTCAACGGGCATGCCCGGCACTTCACGCTATATTACGACCAAAAACAGGCGCAATACGCCCGATCGACTGGAACTGAAAAAGTACAATCCGATTTTAAGAAAGCATACCATTCATAAAGAAATCAAGTAATCATGGCTAAAGTCAGTAAGAACGCACGTACGGACCGGGGTAAATTTTCAGGCGGAAAAGACATGGTGAAGATCATCGTGGCGGTAAAAAATCCCGAAACCGGTTCCTACTCCTACAAGGAGAAAATGGTGCACAAAGACAAAGTAAAAGAAGAACTGAAAGCCCGGTAATGGGGAAGTTCAAATAATGTATTCACAGAAAAGCTTCTCACAAGGGAAGCTTTTTTTGTATGAATGGAAATCCGTGATCTTTGTTCATTAAAACAAAAAGAGGCCAATGGGATTTTTCGGAATATTTTCAAAAGACAAAAAGCAGGAACTCGATAAGGGCCTGAGCAAAACGAAAGACAGTTTTCTGGGCAAGTTGACCCGGGCCGTAGCCGGCAAGTCGAAAGTGGATGAATCTTTTCTGGATGATCTGGAGGAAATACTCATCACTTCCGATGTGAGTGCCGAAACCACCTTTAAAATCATCGATCGCATAGAGGCCCGCGTGGCCCGCGACAAGTATATCAACACAAGCGAGCTCAACAGCATGCTGCGCGAAGAGATCATGGGACTGCTCCATGAGAATAAATCGACCGATCAGGAAGGTTATTTTATTCCGGATGACAAGAAACCCTATGTAATCATGGTGGTGGGTGTCAACGGAGTGGGCAAGACCACCAGCATCGGCAAGCTGGCCAGGCAGCTCAAAGACCAGGGCAATAAAGTTATCCTGGGAGCCGCTGACACCTTTCGTGCGGCCGCCATCGACCAACTGGAAGTGTGGGCCGGCCGGGCCGGAGTGGAGCTGGTACGCAAGGAGATGGGGTCCGATCCGGCTTCGGTAGCTTTCGAAACGGTGCAGAAAGGCGTAAGCGAAGGGGCCGATGTGGTGATTATCGATACGGCAGGGAGACTGCACAACAAGGTCAACCTCATGAACGAACTTACGAAAGTGAAAAAAGTGATGAGCAAAGTGCTGCCCGGTGCACCGCATGAGGTGCTTCTCGTGCTGGATGCCTCTACCGGACAGAACGCCATCGAGCAGGCCCGCCACTTTACCCGGGCCACGCCCGTCACGGGCATCGTTGTCACCAAGCTGGACGGCACGGCCAAAGGCGGGGTGGTGCTGGGCATTGCCGATCAGTTTCAAATACCTATCAAGTTTATCGGCATCGGAGAGGCCATCGAAGACCTGCAGGTCTTCAACAGCCGCGATTTTGTGGATGCCTTATTCCGGAAGCCCTGATGCCTGATGAAAACTAAAAATTACAGGAAAGAGCGGGTGGAAGTGATCACACTGGGGTGTTCGAAAAACCTGGTGGATTCGGAGCAGTTGATGGGGCAATTGGAAGCCAATGACTTCCAAGTCACTCATGAGTCGGGAGATGAGCATGCAAATGTTGTGATCATAAATACCTGCGGCTTCATTGACCGGGCCAGGGAGGAATCGATTGAAACGATCCTGGAATATGCAGCCTGGAAAAAAGCCGGCCGCATTGAGCGCTTGCTGGTCACGGGTTGCCTCTCGCAGCGCTACCGCGATGATTTGAAAAAGGAAATTCCGGAGGTGGACGACTGGTTCGGTACCATGGAACTGCCGCTTTTGCTTGAGCGTCTTCAGGCCGACTACAAACACGAACTGCTCGGTGAGCGGGTCTCGGTGACGCCCGCGCACTATGCCTACCTGAAAATATCCGAAGGCTGCAACCGGACTTGTGCTTTTTGTGCCATTCCGCTGATGCGGGGCGCCCACCGCTCAAAACCCATCGAAGCGCTGGTAAAAGAAGCAAAATTCCTTGCCCGCAACGGCACACGCGAGTTGATACTCATTGCACAGGAACTCAGCTACTACGGACTGGATATCTACAAAGAAAGAGCCCTGGCCCGCCTGCTGAGGGCCCTGGCCGGGGTGGAAGGCATCGAGTGGATTCGCCTGCACTATGCCTACCCGGGCAAGTTTCCGCTCGATGTGCTCGATGTTATGCGCGAAGAGGAAAAAGTGCTTCCCTACCTGGACATGCCCCTGCAGCATGCCAGCGACCCGGTACTGAAAAGAATGCGCAGGCAAATCACGCGAAGGGAAACGGAGAAACTTCTCGATACCATCCGGGGCAAAGTGCCGGGCATTCATATCCGCACCACCCTCCTCGTGGGCTTTCCGGGCGAAAGCGAGCAGGACTTCGGGGAGCTGATGGACTTTGTACAGGCTCAGCAATTCGAACGCCTGGGGGTATTTACATACTCTCACGAAGAGAATACCGCTGCCCATGAACTGCAGGACGATGTGCCGCAAGAGCTCAAAGAAGAACGCGCTGCCCGGCTGATGGAATTGCAGTCGGCTATCTCCTTCGAAAAGAACAAAGCCAAAATAGGCACGGTGCAGCGGGTGCTCTTCGATCGCAAAGAGGGCGACTGGTTTATCGGCCGCACCGCCTTCGATTCTCCGGAAGTAGACAACGAAGTGCTGGTCGATGCAAAAAATCAATACCTGCGTATCGGAGATTTTGCCGATATTGTCATCACGGATGCCAATGAATTCGACCTTTACGGAATGATTAAACCCAGCGAATGAACGCCAGCTATCTCTCATTTAAAGATACCGGGATTTTTCCCCGATTGATTTGCGACTACCTGGAGGGCGATGAGAAGACCCGGCACCTTTATAAATATCCCCCGTCTTTCGATATTATCCCCCGGATCATGGAGGAAAAGCAGGTGCAGGATATGGACCGCAAACTATTGGTATCGGTGCTCAACGAGCTCTACGGCCCATTCGGACAAAGCGATGCCGTACGAAGAAACATTGCCCTTCTGGAGAAGGAGAGCACCTTCACCGTGACCACCGCACACCAGCCCTGCCTGATGACCGGTCCCCTGTATTTTATTGTTAAGATTGCCGATACGATCCGCCTGAGCGAAGAGCTTAAAAAAAGATATCCGGACAATGATTTTGTCCCGGTGTACTGGATGGGCAGTGAAGACCATGATTTTGAAGAAATCAATCATCTCTTTGTGCACAGGCAGCGGGTCGAATGGAAGAAAGAGGCCGGAGGCCCCGTGGGGCGTCTGAAACTGAAAGGCATTGATGCCGTCATTGACGAACTTGCCGAAATACTGGGCGACAGTGCCTGGGCCGTTGAGTGGCTGGCAATCCTGAGAAAGCACTACCGTGACGGCCATACCCTGGCCGGGGCCACCTTCGGGCTGGTCAATGAATTGTTTGCAAGCCACGGCCTGCTGATTATGACAGGCGACCGGAAGGACCTGAAAGAGCGCTTCCTTCCCGTGATGGAGCGCGAGCTGCTTGAAAGAAAGAGCCGGGAAGAAGTGGAAAAGAAAGTGCGGCTCATGGAAGAGAACGGCTACAGGGCACAGGCCCATGCCAGGGAGATTAATCTTTTTTACTTCAATGACGGCATACGCGAGCGCATTGAATACCAGCCGGAGGAAGATGCTTTTAAGGTGCTGAATACCCATCTTTATTTCGATCGCGAAACGATGATTTCCGAGCTGCACAAATGTCCCAACCATTTCAGCCCCAATGTCATTCTCCGGCCGGTCTTTCAGGAATTGATACTGCCCAACCTGGCCTATGTGGGAGGGGCCGGTGAAATCTCATACTGGATGGAACTGAAAGCTGTATTCGAGTTGTATCACGTCAACTTCCCCATGCTGGTCGTCCGAAACAGTGTCATGATTGTGGAGGAGAATGTGCAGAAAAAAATGGAGCAGCTGCATCTGGAACTGCAGCGCGTATTTGAAGAGGAAGAGCAGTTGATCCGTTCGCTCGTCATGCAGCAAAGCGGTGGCCTTGTCAGCCTTGAGGAGGAGAAATCGGAAATCCGGAAGGCCATGGAGCGGGTAAAGAAGCTGGCGATGCACATTGACCCGACCCTCGGGCGAAGCGTAGAGGGGGAAACGCAGAAAATGCTCAAAGCCCTCGATAAACTGGAAGGGAAGATGCTGCGCGCAGAGAAAAAAAAGCACGAAATCCTGATCCGCCAAATCCGGACACTGAAGGAGCGGCTCCTGCCGGGAGGCAAGCTGCACGAACGACTCGACAACATAGCCGGATATTATGCCAAATACGGCCCATCCTTTGTGGAAGAGATGCAAGCGGCCCTGCAGCCCATCGAAAAGCAGTTGATTGCCCTTAAGGTCTGACACTCAGCCTTTCCCTTTCTCTCCGTCCTTCCGTTTTTTCCGTCTGCCGAAGAAAGACTTTATCCCTTTTTATTTTGTGCCTGCGTATCATTTTGTGTAAATTCACGTTTAAGTTAATGTTAACTTAACGTTAAGCACATGAAACGGCTGCTTCCCCTTCTCTTCATTTTCCTCTCATTATCGGCTTTTACGCCCGCGGGCGAAGAAGGAATGATTGCCTGGAATGAAGGAATGACGCTCAGTTGGGACCAGTTTCGCGGAGCAGCAGAAAAAGACAATCCCCATCACGCCCAAAGCCACTGCATGCTCGATGCCTCGGTCAGGAACATCGACAACAGCATTTTCATTGAGGTACATGCCTACTTTCTTCCCGCGCAATCATGGACACGGGTGCGCGATGATGCGGCATTATTGCGTCATGAGCAGTTGCACTTCGACATTACCGAGCTGCACGCCCGCATGCTGCGCAAGCGCCTGATCGGAGCTTTCAGGCAAGACCGGGATTTGGCGCTCGTCTTTGAGCAGAATTTTGATGAAGTAAATGCCGCGCTGCAGGAAATGCAGGAACGCTATGACCGGGAAAGCTACCACGGCACACGCGCCAGGGTGCAGCGACTCTGGGAAGAGAAAATAGCGGCTTCGCTCAGGGAATATGAAGGCTTTTCCGAAGCTGCCATTCGCTTTGTTTTGCAGTAAGCAGCCACGCATGCTTTTCTTTATCTTTGCCTGAAAATTTTCCGATGCTTTATTTGACGCGTAGAGAAAGATTTTGTGCTGCCCACAGGCTCTTTGTTGCCGGCTGGAGTGATGAAAAAAACATGGAAATCTTCGGAAACTGCTCCAATAAAAACTGGCACGGTCACAACTACATCCTTTATGTGACCGTCAAGGGAGAGCCCGACCCCGTAACAGGGATGATCATCAATGCCACAGAGCTGAAAAAAATAATACGAAGCGAGGTGATTGATCACCTGGATCACAAGAACCTCAACCTCGATGTGGAATTTATGCAGGGCATTATGCCCACGGCAGAGAATCTTGTGAAAATCATCTGGCAGCGTCTGGCACCTTATGCCAAAGGATTTGCACTGCACCGGGTGCGGATTTATGAAACCGAAAACATTTATGCCGACTATTATGGAGAATGAGCATTATGACAGGGACGAGCGGCCGGAAGGCCCCCTCTACAGGAAAGAAGAAATTTTCGAGCCCGATTCCCTGGATAAACTCGAGAGTCATTACAAAGGGATCATTGAACGGATCGGAGAAGATACCGGCCGCGAAGGTCTGCTGAAAACCCCCGAACGGGCCGCCAAGGCCATGCAATTTATCACCCACGGCTATCACCTCGACCCCGTGAAGATATTGAGCAGTGCGCTTTTCAACGAGTCGCACAGCGAAATGGTCATTGTCAAGGACATCGAACTCTACTCCCTCTGCGAGCACCATATGCTGCCGTTTTTCGGCCGGGCCCACGTGGCCTATATCCCCGATGGCAGGATTGTGGGGCTGAGCAAAATTCCGAGAGTCGTGGATGTATTTGCAAGAAGACTGCAGGTGCAGGAACGACTGACCTGCCAGATCATGCAAACCATCGATAAAGTGCTTAAGCCTCTGGGTGTGGCAGTGGTCATTGAGGCGCAGCACCTCTGTATGATGATGCGCGGAGCCGAAAAGCAGAATTCCATTACCACTACATCCGCTTTCACCGGAGAATTCAAAAATCAAAGTACAAGAAGCGAGTTCATCAGTTTAATCTCATCAAAACTGATGAATCGCTAAAAGCGGGGATTTGAAAATTGTCCATGCAAAAAGGAAAATGTATTTTTATTCTTTCAAAGCGATTAAAAGCAATTTATGAGGGCATTTGTATTCCCGGGGCAGGGGTCTCAGTTTGAAGGTATGGGCAAGGACCTGTACGAAATGGACACCATGTTGAAGTATATCTTTGAGCAGGCCAATGATGTACTGGGTTTTCCGATCACCGACATCATGTTCAAGGGCAGCATCGAGCAGCTCAAAGAGACCCGGGTCACGCAGCCTGCCGTATTTATCCATTCCATCGTCACGGCCAAAGCCCTCGGTGACGAATATGAGCCGGAGATGGTGGCAGGTCACTCGCTGGGCGAATTCTCAGCCCTCGTGGCTGCCGATGTCCTGAGTTTTCGCGATGGACTCACCCTGGTCAAAAAACGGGCGGAAGCCATGCAGAAAGCCTGCGAAGCCGCACCCTCGACCATGGCAGCCATCCTCGGCCTTGATGACGAAATCGTAGAGAAAGTTTGTGCTTCGATTGACGATGTGGTGGTGCCGGCCAATTACAACAGCCCGGGGCAACTGGTGATCTCGGGCAGTGTGCCGGGCATCGAAAAGGCCGTGGAGAAATTGCAGGAAGCCGGGGCACGAAGAGCGGTCATCCTCAAAGTGGGCGGTGGATTTCATTCGCCCATGATGGAGCCTGCCCGCAAAGAGCTGGAAGCCGCCATCGCGCAGACCTCTTTCAGCAATGCCAGGGTGCCGGTTTATCAGAATGTCGATGCGCGGCCCCATGTCGATGCCGAAGAAATTAAGAAAAACCTGATTGCACAATTGACTTCCCCCGTGCGCTGGACCCAGACGGTGCGCAATATGATAGCCGATGGGGCCGATGAATTTATAGAAGTGGGGCCGGGCAGTGTGCTTCAGGGGCTCATCCGAAAGATTGATCGCAGCGTTAAAGTGCACAGTCCGCTTATCCGCAAAACGGAAGATTAAACTGCGGCCAGCGCCCGCTCCAGGTCCGCTTTGATGTCGTTTACATGCTCCAGTCCCACACTCATTCGAATAAGTCCCTCACCAATGCCATTGGCCAGGCGCTGTGCCTTCGGCACACTCACATGGGTCATGCCGGCAGGATGAGTGATCAGGGTGTCGGGTGTGCCGAGGGTAGAGGTGAGCGTACAGAAACGAATGTGTTTCATAAAACGAATGCCGGCCCGCAATCCTCCTTTCAGCTCAAAACCGAGCACGCCTCCGGGCAGGCGCATCTGCTTTTTGGCCAGAAAATAATCAGGATGCGAATCCAGTCCGGCATAATGCACTTTTTCCACCGCCCGGTGGCTTTCGAGGAAGGTAGCCAGACGGGCTGCATTGTCGCAATGTTTGTCCATGCGCAGGGGCAGGGTCTTTAATCCGTTGTTCAGCAGCCAGGCTTCCATTGCATTGCTGTTGCCGCCCAGTATCTTGCGCATCTTCCACGCCTTTTCTTCCATAAAGCGGGCATCGGCCGAAAGCAGTATGCCGCCCAGGGCCGTTCCGTGGCCGTTCAGATATTTGGTGGTGGAATGCAGCACATAGTCGGCTCCCCAGCGAAAAGGCTGCTGCAGGTAGGGAGAGGAAAATGTATTGTCAACGGCCAGCGTGGCACCGTGGCGATGCGCCAGCTCCGAGAGCATGGCAAGATCATAAATCCGGACAGTCGGGTTGCTGGGTGATTCGCAATAAATCATCCGTATCTTCTTGTCGTCTCTCAGGGCCTCCTCGAGCGCGGATTTATCCGAGAGGTCTCTGTACACGGTTTCGATTCCGTGGCTGTGCATCAGCGAGTTGAGGAGCTCTACGGTCGTGCCGTAGATATTGCCGCTTGTGAGTATCTTCTCTCCGGGCTTGAGGGCGGCCATGAACAGAGCCGAGATGGCAGCCATCCCGCTGCTGAAAAGCAGCGCCTTCAATGACAGCGCTTTGGCGTCTTTTTGCAGTCCGTGGGCTTCCAGAGCCGCAATCTTGCGCTCTACGGCATCTACCGTAGGATTGCCCCAGCGCGAATAGACATAGGCCTCTCCTTTGCCGCGGAAGACCTCCATGATCTTTTCCGGACTTTCGTATACGAATGTGGAAGTCTGGTAAATGGGTAAGATGTGTGCGCCAAAGGGATCACGGGCATCCCCGGGCAGAAAATCGCGGGTACAAAGGGATTCAAAGGTCATGCGCATTCTTTTCTTCTTTGCTCAAAGCTAATATTTTGCCGTGGATATGCATCACCTGCGGGACGAGCAGTTGCCTGCCGTCATTTACGATGACATATTGGCTGCGTTTGACCTTTTCGGATTCGGGCCACTGGCGGGCCATGCGTTTTAATGCATCTTCGCGGGGGGTGCCGTCCCGGGCTTTTATGCGCTCGAGGCGCAGTTCGAGAGGAGCCGTCACGGTGATAATGCGGTCCAGGTCGCGGTCGCTGCCGCTTTCAAAGAGCAGGGCGGCTTCGCGAATCACGTAGGGATAATTTTTCCGCTTATTCATCCACTGCAGGGCGTCCTCGCGCACCCGCGGATGGACCAAAGCATTGAGTGCCTGCAGGCGCTCGTCATTGTCAAAGACAAGTGCGGCCAGTTTTTTTCGCAAAAGCTTCCCCTCCTGATAAATTCCGGCTCCGAAAGTTTCCTGCAGACGGGTCCTCAGCGCCTCATCGTGCTCCATGAGCCAGCGGGCCCGCTCATCGGCATCATAGACAGGCACATGCAGCGTGGCAAATATCCGGCAGACGGTGCTTTTTCCGCTGCCCATGGCGCCTGTGATGCCCACTTTGATCATGGATTGATATATAAAAAAGCCTCTCGCCCGGGTTTTATTTTCAGGTTGCGGATATAGGGAGGCGCGGATACGGGAATGAGGGGCACCGTGCTGTCGCCCGCCTGCACAAGACTGAAGTCGGCCACCACGGAGAAAAGCTCCGATGCCTCCCGCCCTTTGATTTCGTCTATTTTGCCCAGCGGAAGCTGAAAAGAGAGCTCCGCTTCTTTGGTCAGGAGCAGGGCCTCTTTGTCAGCGTTGATTATTTTCACGGGTACTTTGAGACTGGTCTCGGTGTACTGGACAACCGGAATAAGATAACGGACCTCCCCGCTTTCATACGAAACCCCGCTCAGGGGAGGATCGGCCAGAGCGATGCTGCCTTCTTTGGTCTTGTTCAGTTGTTCAAAGTGCAGCGCTTCGGTGCGCACGGCCGTCATCGTATCGACTACCGAAGCAGGCCCCGTCACCAGGATGCTGTCGGGCTCGATTCGGATTTCTCCGTCAATACCGTACTGAGGGTCGATCCCGATCGTTCCGTTGAGCTTTACGGGTAATATACGACTGCTTTTCTTCTCGAAAGAGAAGCGGATCTCCGAGGGGGAGACGCGTACAATCTCGAGGCGGTCGCCCAGCTGGGATTCGAACAAATTGCGGTAGTTGTTCGTCAGCATACGTCCGCTTTTGGCAAAATCGTGCACATCAATGTGCAGCGGCCGCGAGCTAAGTTTCAACTGCTGACGCAGCAACTCCCATCCGCTCCCTTTCACTGTGAGGGTGAGCTTTTCGGGAAGTTTGTTGCGCAGCACTTTTTGCTCCGGAATGTTGACATATTCCACCCTGAGCTCCAGCTCGGTGCTGTATTCCTTCGAGAGTTTGGTGAGCAGCCAGAAGACCATGGCAATGAATACGCAAAGCAAAAAGATGTAGGTGTTTCTCGTAAAGAGAAACCGCAATCGCTTCCGTATTTTTTGCTTAATGCTGTTCATTGCTGCCGGGGTCCCGCCATGAATTTAGAGAAAAAAGAACGCAAAGCAGGAACCTGTCGAGAAAGCTCTATTTTTTGTCTCCGGAGGCCGCAGCTCCCGTTCGTTCGCGCAGGGCTTTCGTAAATTCGAGGCTGATCACGCTCTTCTCGATGCGCAGCTTGGCCGAGGTATCCACTTCCAGCAGATAGGTAAACTCATCTACCCCTACAACTTTCCCGTGTATGCCACCGATGGTGACCACCCGGTCGCCTTTTTTTATTTCAGCCAGAAAATTTTTCTGCTCTTTGGCTTTTTTGCTCTGGGGCCGGATCATAAAGAAATAGATGATTACGAAAAACAAGCCGAGAAAGAGGAAAAATCTGGTGCCATCCCCGCCTTCCTGGCCCTGTTGGCTCATCATCAGTACAATTGCGTTGAAATTCATATCCTTGGTTTTAATTGGTTTTTACAAATGCTTCGATGCTTATCTTTTGTATGGCCGGATTCGTATTGGCCGAGATATTCACCGTCTTTTTTACTTTATTTCTTCTGCCACCGCTGTCAAACTCCACTTTTATCACTCCTTCTTCGCCCGGGGCAATCGCCTCGCGCGGGTAGGAGGGAACCGTGCAGCCGCAGCTGCTGCTGGCCGAGGTGATGATCAGAGGGGCCTTTCCCGTGTTCTTAAATCTGAATTCATGACTTACCACTTCACCGGCTCGCAGGGTGCCGAAGTCAAAATGATCCTCTTCGAATTCCATGACGGGATAAAGATCGTCCGCTGCTTCTATCAGCGAATTCGGGTTTTTTATGTCTTTGACCGTCAGCTTTCCGTCTTTGCCGGCCGGCTCCTCTTTGCACGAGGCCATTAAAAGAAGCAAAAGAAGGGGCGTTATCATTCGTCTCATAAATCGAAAAAGTTGCAGGCTTTCCGCAAATTTAAGCATTCATCACCTTGAAACTCAATTCTCTTTGAGTCCGGGCCCTTCTTTATAAATTTTTCCTCCGGCCTTCAGCTCTTTTGTGATTTTATCGAGTACCCCGTTGATGAATTCGCGGCTGCGCGGAGTGCTGTAATTCTTCGATATGTCAATGTACTCGTTCATCGAAACCTTTACCGGAATGGTCGGGAAATTCAAAATCTCCGTCAGTGCCAGACGCATGAGCAGGAGGTCCATCACCGCAATGCGCTCAATGTCCCAGTTTTGCAGCTTGGGTGTGATCAGTTCGCGGTATTCTTCGCTGTGGTCAATGCTTTTGAGCAGCAATTCGACAGCAAACTCCAGGGCATCGTCCAGCTTGCTTTTGAACTTGTCATGAAAGCGGAAGGAGCGCTTGCAAATGGAGGGGATGCTTTCGCGAACGGCAAAACAGATGATCTCCTTGTCATCGTACCAGACGGGAAAGAGGTTTTCAATGTGGTTCTCGAAGTCTTCGTTGTCGGCCATCAACTCTTCGAAAAGGTACTGCAATATTTCCTCATCGCTCACCCCTTCGCTTTCTTCCCCGTTGGCGTAGCGCTGATAGAGGGGGCTGTCTTTGAGCTGATAGAAGATTTTTCTGCTCAGGTCTTCGTCCGATAATTTTTCGAGCCGGTTTTTCCTGATCGCTTTTT
>Ga0256839_1001736_pt1 | contig 25762 bp, 21 predicted proteins | sample 354166metaG_FD_185968 | JGI IMG/M metagenome (GOLD analysis project Ga0256839, IMG submission 185968) | Hydrothermal vent microbial communities from Mid Atlantic Ridge, Atlantic Ocean - 354-166 | ecosystem: Environmental > Aquatic > Marine > Hydrothermal vents | place: Atlantic Ocean: Mid... | reverse complement strand
GGACCCCAGGCCCAAAAAGCCCTGGACATCGCCGTGGAATCCCTGGTCCACCCGCAGGACTACTACCTGGAATACACGCTCAAGGAAACCCTCGCCACGCTGGAAGAACGGATCAAGCGCCACAAGGCAGAGCAACAGCCGAAGAAGAAGTAGGATCCCCGGCCAGCCGCCGGCTTGAGCCGGTTACGTGCTTAGCGTGCCAGCACAAGACGAAGCGTTTCCAGAGCAAAAGAATTGATTTTTGTCCGGCGAGCCGCGTGCGTCAGCACGCGGTTGCTACCGTTTGTGGCCATTGTGCACTAGCCAACCGCCGGCTAACGCCGGCGGCTCGCCATTTGCAAGAAAAAACGCTCATTCTCTCCTAGCATGGAAACGCCAAACCAAGTGATGTGCTAGCTGGCTAAAGCCAGCGGCTCGCCGTTTGTGAGAATAAAATGCTTTTTTTCCGCTTCGTACGGAAGCGTTGAATCAACCATGTGTTCGCTGGCTAAACACGTACTCCGTCGGCGGAGGAAGACGACACACAAGCTGCTTGTTGCCTCCCCGGACTGAAGTCGAAGTCCGGGGCTCGCCCAATCGCAAAACACGAAACAAACGCCCACTGAAACACCGCACGGCTCGCTGCGACTGCCTTGGTTGAAAAATCGTTGAAAAACATTTGCCTTCCACCCGGAGAACCCTGCCTATGCGGAACATGGCCCTGGCCCTGCTGGCTTTTGTTTCGTTGCTTGGGTTTCCCAGGTCGATTCCTGCCCAGCAAAGCTCCAGCGGCGGAGCAGTCTCTGCACTGATGCGGCTGCTGGAAAGCGGCCGCTTGCCCCCGGCACGCCAGGGACCGGCCTTGAAGCTGCTGTGCCAGCGCGGGGGTCCCAGGGAGCTGGGGTATGCCTTCGGCGTGGCCCTGGACGACAAGCGACCGCTGGAGCTGCGGGCCTTGGTACTGGCGGAGCTGGTCCAAGCCGCCCGGCAACGCAAGCTGCGGCCCGCAGGTGACCTCACGCAACTGAAACGCCTATTGCAAGGCCCGCCGCAGTTGCAACAACACGCGGTGCGGCTGGCGGGGCTGTGGCAAGTGCGATCACTGGCCGCTTCGCTGGGCCGTCTGGCTGGGGCGGAGCAGACCTCCCCGGCCGTGCGGCAAGCGGCCATCGAGGCGCTTCAGAACCTGCGGGGATCGGAGGCCCGGGCTGCCTTGGAGCAGCTGGCCCGAGCCGCAGGCAATGCCCGGGTGCGGATGCAAGCCGTGGGGGCCTTGGTGCTTCTGGACACCGATCAAGCGGCCCGGCTGGCTGCGGAATTGATCCCCCAGTTGGACGACCAGACCGACCCGGCTCCGCTGCTGCAGCCGTTTCTGGATCGCCGCGGGGGGACCCGAGCCCTGGCCCAGGCCCTCCAAGGAAAAAAGCTCGCCCCGGATGTGGCCCGGCTGGTGCTGCGCTATTTGTACTCCGTGGGCCGCTCGGACGCCGAGCTGGTGCAGGTGCTCAGCCGGGCTGCGGGGATCGATCTGTCCAAGCCCCCCTTTACCGAAAAGGACTTGCCGGGGCTGATTGCCGAAGTGAACTCCCAGGGCGATCCGGTCCGCGGCGAGATGATCTTCCGCCGCAAGGACCTCAGTTGCACCAAGTGCCACGCGATCAACCACGTCGGTGGGGACATCGGGCCGGACCTGGCGGCCCTGGGGGCCAGCTCCCCGGTGGACTATGTGCTGCGTTCCATCCTGTTCCCCAACCAGGCGATCAAGGAACAGTACAAAACCAAGGTCATCATCACGGCCCAAGGGCAAGTGATCACCGGCATCCAGGTATCGCGGGACGAGCAGAAGGTGGTGCTCAAGACGGCCGAGGGCCAGCTGCGCACCATCCCCCTGGCCGATATCGACGAAGAGGCCGAAGGGCGTTCGCTGATGCCCGAGGGACTTACTCGCTTCCTCACCCGCAGGGAGCTGGTGGACCTGGCGGCGTTTTTGTCCCGGCTGGGCAAGCCGGGTCCCTGGGCCATTCCGCAGGTGCCGGTGCTGCGTAACTGGCAGGTGCTGGTGCGTCCCCGGCCCGAGGTGGTGCAGCAAGTGCCCGACGAGTTCCTGCTGGAGAAGAAAGTGCGCGCCGCGCCGCCGGGACGCTGGCAAGCGGTGCTGGGTCTGGTCCGAGGCGACGTGCTACTGGAGGAAGCGGCCCAGGTGGCCCGCAGCCCCGTGGTCTATCTCCGCACCCGGATCAACGTGCTAAAAGAAGGCAAGGCCCTTTTCGAGATTACCCCCGGGGAGAAGGTGCAGTTGTGGCTGGACGGGAAACGATTGCCTTCCGGGGCGCAGGTGGAGGTGAGCTTGCGGCGCGGGCGGCACGAGGTGTTGTTGCGGGCCGACGCCCGAGGAGTGAAACGCCTGCGGGTGGTGGTGCGTCCCGCGGGCGGCTCGGGAGCCGTGGCACAAGAAGTGGCGGGACCCTAAGGGCCGCCTGTGGTACAATGGAAGCCTAAGCCCCAGGGGCCGCTTGGTGCCGGAGATTGCGCCGCGTTTTCAGGGGAACCGATTCCATGAACACCTGGCGGATTCCGAGTCGCAGCGCGTGGATGACGTTGGCGGTGGTGGTCTGCGTCGCGGGCGTGCTGTTGCCTGCCCTGGCGCAACGCTCCGGAGGCAAACGCCGCGGCAAGGATCCGCCGCGCAAGTGGCCCAGCACGGTGCTCAACGCTTTCTTCCCCGATGTGCGCAAGGCCGTCGGCCCGGGGCGTCCGGGGACGGTGCCCATGCCTGCAGCTTCCGCCGGGAGCGGTTCGCCCGGATCAAGCAACACGGGCAACGGGGGTTCTGTGGCGTCGGGTAAGGGTTGGGCCGAGCTGATCTCCCCGGAAGTACTGGAGGACGAAATCAAGCGCTCCATCACCCCCTTGGCCGAAGCGGTGAGCACGCCCAGCAAGTTCAAGTCGGGGCGGCATCGCGTGGCCCGGCGGCTCTTCAGCGTGGATGCCGTGCTGCTGAACATCGTGGCCCAGTTCCCCGGCGATGTGCGGTTCAAACGTGTGGCCCCCGCCCTGCGCCAGCAACTGGCTCGAAGCGGCTTCAACTGCAAGGTGAACAGCGATTCGGCCTTCCAAGGGGCCAAGCGAGCCTTGGAGTTGCTCCAGGGAGCAGTGCGTGGGGAAAAGATCGACGCCCCCGAAGGCGCAGAAACCGTGGTTCCCTTCCCCAAGGCGGCTGATCGCCAGCCGCTGATGCAGCGGATGGAACAGGCCCAGCAGGGCCGACTCTCCCCTTGGCTGGCCAGCCAGGGGGACTTCAAGGCCAACGCCGAGCAGATCCTGCACGAAGCCCAGGTGCTGGCCGCCCTGGCCCGCGTCATCCAGGACCCCGAGTACGAATACGGCGAGGACGACACCTACCTGGAATACGCCCAGGCGATGGAAAAAGGAGCCCGGGACCTGGTGCAAGCCGTCAAGCTCCAAAACTACGAGCAGGCCCGCAAGGCCCTGGCCGTGGTGACCCAAAGCTGCAGCGATTGCCACGGGGACTACCGCAACTAGGGCCGCAGCCACGGCTTCTGCATCTGGCGAGCATCGGCGTGCGGCTTGCGCCGGAACGTCTTGGCGAGCCCCGGACTTCAGTCCGGGGAGAGCGAATGAGCGCATAGCGTTTTTCTCCGCTGGCTAAAGCCAGCGGCTCGCCGTTTACAAGAATAAACGCTTTTTCCGCCTAGTGCGGAAGCGTCGAACCAACCAGATGCTAGCTGGCTAAACACGTGCCGTGCTCACGCACGCGGCTGGCCGAAGCGATAGAAGAACAGACTCCCTCCCAAGCTTGCCACGGAAGACCTGTACCTCAACACCATGCCCCCTTTACCCGATTCCCACCAGGGAGTTTTTCGCTATTCCCGCACGGTGCGGCCCGAGGAAATCGACCAGCTTGGGCACGCTTCCAATCTGGCTTACTTGCAATGGGCCGTGGAGGCCGCCGTGGCCCACTCGGACTCCGTCGGCTGGACCGCCCAGCGCTACCGGGCCCTGGGAGCCGGCTTCGTCGTGCGGCGGCACCTGATCGAGTACCTGCGTCCGGCGGGTCCCGGGGAAAACGTAGAAGTGTGGACCTGGGTCACCGGCTTCCGCGGAGCCAGCTCGTTGCGGCGGTTCGTGATCCAGCCGGCCGGGCAAGAAGTCGTGTTGGCCCAGGGGGAGACGCTTTGGGCCTTCATGGATTTTGCCACGGGACGCCCGCGGCGGATTCCGCCGGAAGTGCAACGGGCCTTTCCGGTGGTGGCCGATCCCGGGCAGGAGACAGTGCGGCGATGATCCTCTTGGCCTGGTAAGAGGCCGACACTACTTGGCCTGCGGTTTGCCCGGCCACTGGGGCAGGGGCAACTTGGGCCAGCGGAGGCGAAGCCAAACGGGCGTTTTGCTCTCCTGACCCGTAGCACCAACCCAGCTCCCCCGATGGCCGCGAAGCACCGGCACTTGGGCCCGAGCCGCCACCGCAGGCTGTAGCGGCAGGCGAGGCCCTCGGGCCTCACGCTGCGGAGGAGGCGGCAGGGGCATCCCCGGCTGGGCCTGCTGTTGGGCTTCGGCTCCCCCCTCTTCTTCCTCCTCTGGCAAGACCGCGTACCCGGCGTGCGGCCGGCAATCCTGGCAAGCCGGATGCGGCTTGGGCAGCCAGCCGAGCGTAATCATCCGATGCACCTTTTGCCAGAAATGCCGCCGCCGGGCATAGCCTGCCGCCCGCTCGGCACAGTAACCGCCCCAAAGCGCCGGATCGTGGCACGGATCGCAGTCGCACAGGCCCGGTGTGCTGTACCACGGGTCGCTTCCTGCCTCCAGTGTCCCTTGCTCCCCCACCCCCTGGGCACTGGACGGGGAAACGGCCAGGGCTCCCACCCACAACACGCCGGCCAGCACGGGGACCAGTGCGGCTTTCATGGGCAAATCTCCCGATCCTGCGAGCAACGACAAGCAGCAAACACAAGCCAACCGGAACCAGGGCACCAAGGCGGCGACTCAAGGGGATTTTTCTACTCCGGCTAATCAACCATGCCCCCGCTGTTGCCAAAAGCAAACACAATTGTCGATTTTCGGCAACGAAGCGCGTTTCGCCCCGCGGCACGATCCCTACAATCGGAAGAAACCTTCCCTGGTCCGGCTCTTCCCCGGCAAAAACACGCCCTATGAACCACCATCCCTGGCTCGAAGCTTTGGCTCTGCTGGCCTTGGCCTATAGCCTCCTTGGGCTGCTGGCCGCCTGGCGGAAACTGCGTGGCACCACATTATGGTGGGCGTGGATCTGGTGCCTGCCGGCGGTGGCGGCCTGGGGAGCCGTGGAGCTTGGGCGGCTGCTGTACTCCCCGGACCCTTCCGCCTTGCTCCCCTGGCGCTACCTGGCCGGAGTGCTCTCGCTTGCCCCGGGGGTGAGCCTGCTGGGCGCCCGCCGCCCGCATCACCGGGCCTGGCAATGGGTCGTGGTGTCGCTGCTGGGCGTGTTGTTGCTTCCGCTGGGGCACTGGGCGCTGGGGGCAGGCGGCCGCTTGTTTGGTTTGCACGGGGCTTGGCGCGGTTTCCTGGGCCTGCTGCTTCTGTTGCAGTGGCTGCACTACGGGCTGACGCGACACGCCGCCGCGGCGCTGCTGGTGGTGATGGCCCAGGGGGCGTGGCTTGCCCCGGTGTTGCTGCCCCAGCTCTGGAAAAGTCCCTTTTTGCCTGATCCTCCAGCAGAGATGTCCCTGGCCTGCGTGGCCGTGGCCCTGGCGGTGGGTTGGGTCCAGGGGGCCAAATCCCGCCGCGAGGTGACCGCTGCGTCCGCGGGCGAGCCTGCCGGGGTGGTTGCCACCGGGAGGCTTTTGCAGGAGTTTCGCAACTGGTTTGGCGATTTCTGGTTCCAGCGGTTACGCTGGCAGGTGATGCTTGCCGCCCAGCGGACCGGCTGGCCGGTTTGGATTACCCCGACCGCCGCAGTGTCCGTGGAGCCTACCGAGGCCCCAGTGCCCGGCTGGGAGCAAGCATTTCGCACTTGCGTCGAACAGTTCCTAAGACGATTCGTTTCCCCGGAGTGGATCGAGCAACGCCTCAGCGAAACCGCATCGGAACGATCCCATGTCGCAATCCCAAGTTCTGGTCCCGGCTGACGTGGAGCTGGTGCATCGCCAACGCCAGGCCCTGCAGCGGCTGCTGGAGCTGACCGACACGCTGGCCCACCAGGTCCACCTCCAGGACACCCTGCAAAGCATCACGCAGCTTGCCTGCGAGGCGTTGGATTGCGAACGGGCCACGCTCTACCGGTACGATCCGGACCGCAACGAGCTGGTCAGCTCCGCGGCCACCGAGCTGGAAATCCCCGAAATCCGGCACTCGCTGGACCGGGGCATCTCCGGCCATGTGGCCCGAACCCGCCAGGTGCTCCACGTGCCCGACGTGCACCGCGACCCGCGCTGGAGCGACCAGGTGGACCGGCGAACCGGGTTCCAGACCCGCTGCGTGCTGGCCGCCCCGATCGTCTCCCGCCAGGGGGAGTTGCTGGGCGTGCTGCAAGTGTTGAACAAGCGAAGCTGCCAGTTCGAGCCGTTCGATGAGCAGCTCATCACCGCCTTCTGCCAGCACGCGGCCGCGGCCCTGGAACGAGCGCAAATGATCCAGGAAATCCGCCGCCAGGAGGCCATCGATGTCTCCCTGAACGTGGCTCGAGGTGTCCAGCGATCCTTCATGCCCAAGCACCTGCCCCAACTGCCCGGATACGACCTGGTGTATTGGTGGTATCCGCACCAGCACGTGGGCGGGGACTACCTGGACATCATTCCTCTTTCGGCGGAAAAGACGCTGCTGGTGATGGCCGACGTGAGCGGTCACGGGCTGGGACCGGCGCTGCTGATGGCCTCGGCCCGGGCGGCCCTGCGCGCCCTGGTGGTGGAACATCACCGCCCGGACGAGCTGCTCTACCTGCTCAATCGCTCGCTGGCCCCGGACCTGCAAGACGGGCGGTTCATCACCATGGTTTTGGCCTCCGTGGATGTGAAGCAACACCGGCTGCAGTTTGCCAACGCGGGGCACGGCCCAGCCTTGCACTACCAGGCCGGCCAAGATCGCTTCGCCGTGCTGGAAGCCACGGGGGTGCCCCTGGGCGTGCTGGAAGATGCCCGCTACGAGCTGGGCCCCCCCTGCGCGATCGCCCCCGGCGACCTGGTGCTGCTGTGCACCGACGGGGTGGTCGAGGCCCGGTCCGGCCAGGGGAAACCCTTTGGCCTTGCCGGACTGGAGCAACTGATCCGCCAGGAAGCCGCCCGCGGCGTGCAGCAGGTGGTGGACCGGATCGCCCAGCGGATGCGGCACTACTTTGTGAACGACCAGCCGCAGGACGACTTGACGGTGATGGCCCTGGGCCGGCGGTCCGCACCATAGGGGCTTGGGGGCTTGGAGGCTTGGGGGCGTGGCGAGCCGCGTGCGTCAGCACGCGGTTGTCTTGGCGCTGGCTCTTGCAGCCGCGAGCCGTGGGCGTAAGCCCGCGGAGGAGCCCCCCGCGTAAGCGGGGGGAGACGATGGAGGTGTGGAGGCCTGGGGCTTGGGGGGAGCCGGAGCCCCGCACGTCAGTGCGGGGAGAACAGCGAATCGGCTTGCGGCGTGCGGCCTGCGGCTTGCGCCGGAGCTTCCGCTCCAGAGGTCTTGGGTCGTGGGTCTTGGGTCTTGATGTGGTGCTTCCGCACCGGGCGAGCCCCGAGCTTCAGCTCGGGGAGGGCCTGGGAGGCGTGGGGGCTTGGGAGGTACCAAGAGCCCCGCACGTTAGTGCGGGGAGAACAGCGAATCGGCTTGCGGCATGCGGCCTGCGGCTTGCGCCGGAGCTTCCGCTCCAGAGGTCTTGGGTCGTGGGTCTTGGGTCTTGATGTGGTGCTTCCGCACCGGGCAAGAACGAAACGGGTTTGTGGGAAACAACTCGCATAGTGAAACCGCGGCTCGCCAGGAGGCTCGCCCTCCCGGAGCTTCCGCTCCGAGGCGAGAACAAGCGTCGATTAGCGCAACGGGGAGGGCGAGGCTCCCGCCGAGCCGTTTTTTTCAGAAAATACGTCTAGTCCTGTGACGCGATTCCGTATCGAGGAACATTCTTCAACGGGCTGTTAAACACGTACCGGGTGCAAGCCTGCGGCTGCTAAAACAAAGCGGGATTCGCTGCCGTTTTGTAAAAAGCCGCATCCTCGACGAGACGGCTTGCCGCCGCTTTGATTTCGCTCCGCCTAGCCAGAACAAGCATAAGCGGAAAGGAGCTTCCACGCCCCATAATGACGATTCTTTGCACTAACGACCACCCGCCGGCGTTTCGGCCGTCAGGGCCATGACCACCGGCGCGGTTTGGTCCGAGCCCTTGATAAGCTCAATCCGCGTAACAATCTCCCCGGGCCGCTTGGGCCGAATGACCAGGTAGCGCAGCTGCTGCCCTCGCAAGGCGAAGGCGAACCGCGAGCCCGGCACATCCACCCGGCGGATGTAGTCGGCGATATGCACGCCGTTTTTCAGCAGGTGGTCTTCGCTGTGGCCACCAGCGTAGTGGAAGCGAACCACCAGCGACACACTCCCCTTTTGACCCAGCGGATGCCCCCAACCGGCCACCCCGCCAAGCATGTGCAAGGCCACCAGCGGCAAGTTGCAGGGCAGTTCCACCCGCCGGGGCATCCGGGGCGGAAACGTCCCCAGGGGGCTGTAAAGCAGCACCACGTTGGGCACCTGGTCCCCTTGCGGATCGACCAGATAGAACGGTACGCCCTGGAAGCGTTTGGGCCCCCAGTCCGGGAAAATGAGCCGCTCGGCCCGCGCCTGGCGACGGTAAAACATGCCCACGGTGCTTACGGCCGTGGCCACTCGGGCAAGCGGCAAGGGGACGAATCGCCCGGGCTGGGTCAAGTAGGCCAGCAGGTCGGCCATCTGTTGGCGGGTGAGTTGTTTTTCAAATCCCTCGGGCATGAGCGACTTGGCCGAGGCGGCCAGTTGTTCGATGTCCTCGCGGGCCACCTGGTGGAGCTTGCCCTGCTGGTCGATCAGTTGCACGGCGGTGCGCGTCTCGCCACGGAGCATCCCTTGCAACACCCGCCCGTCGGCAAGCAGCACGGTGTAAAGGCGGAAGTTGCCTTCGACGCTCCGGCTGGGGTCGAGGATGTGCACCAGCAACTCCTCTTGGGGATGCACGGCCATGCCACTAAGGTCCGGCCCCACCGAGGTGCCCCGGCCGCGAAACGTGTGGCACTTGGCACAGTGTTTTTCAAAGAGCTGCTGCCCTCGGGTGGCATCGCCTTTCATTCGGGCCACCGAGGCCCAAGCCTCCACTACGCGGCGGCGATCCTCGTCCGAGGCCCCGGCGGCGGCGAGCACTGCCCGGGCCAGACGGCGGAGTTTCTGGTCGGGATGGCTGGCCAGCATTTGCCGCTGGGGGAGCGAAAACACCCCCGGGCTCAAGCGGCCTTGCCGCATGGCCTGCAACAGCTCTTCGGTCCACGCCTTGCGGCCAAGCAAAAGCGCCACGGCCTGTTGTTGCAACGCGGGAGTCCAACCGCCCAGGCGCCGCAGCACCCCGGTGGCCACGCTCCGGCTGCGGCTTTTACTCAGAGCTTGCAGCACTCCGCGGTTCCACTCCGGCGGCATCTGCGGCCCAACGGATTCCAAAGCCCGAGCGGTCACCGCCTCGCTTTCCGGGGCCAGTTCCACGGCCCGCCGCAGTGCTTTCAGGCGATCGGCAGAAGAGCGCTTTTCGTCGGCGAACCGGGCCAGCAGTTCCGCTTGAAGCCGCGCCAGTTGTTCTTTCAGCCCCGCAAGCGACCACCGCCGCACCAGCTGCACCAGGGCGTGGCGCAGCTGTGGCCCCGAGCGATCAAAAAGGGAGGCCAACTGCCGTTGCGATTCGGGGGGAAGCTGGATCGTTTTTTCCGCCGGCCATCCTTGGGACAAAGCCTGGAGCACCGTTGTTGCGTTTTCTTCCTTCGCTGCGGCCAGGGCAGTTACTAGCTCGGGCAGGGTATTTTGGTCGGCGGTGCGGGCCAGGTGGGTGCTCACCGTGGTGAGCACCTCGCGCTGCGTGGCGTTCCAGGGCCGGGGCGAGCCGAGGGCCAGCTTCAAAAGCCCGACGGCGTTCACTGCCCCCAGCACCACCGCCCCCCGGCGCAAGTGGGGATCGGCCAGGTTCGGCTCCTGCCCTAAGAAGTGCCAAAGCGCCTGGGCCACTTGGGGCTGCCCTGGGCATTGACTCAGTTTGAGCAAGGCGGCCAGTCGCACCAGCGGCTCCTCATCGGCAAGCATTTTGCGCTTAAGCAGCGCCCGCACGGTGCCTTCTGCCGGGGGAAGCACTTCCACGGCGGCTCGCCGCACCGGCCAGGCCGGATGTTCCAGGGCGGCCTCCGCGGCCCGAAGCACCTGCGGGTGCGAAGAGTTCACCACCCCCAGCCCCTGCAGGGTCCAAAGCGCATGCAGGGCGGCTGCGTCGTAGCCCAACGGATCGAGCCGCCTCTGGGAAAGCAGCCGGAGCAGTTGGGGTATGGCCTGGCGGCGCTTCTGCTGCACGAGCAATCGCTGGGCATGCAGCCGCCACAGCAGGTTGGGATCACCCAGGGTGGCCACCAGTTGCTCCGTCCCCGCTCCGGCCAGGTTTCTCCGCGGGGCAGGCTCGGCGTCCTCCCAAACAATACGCCAAATGCGGCCGTGGCGCTTGTCGCGCAAAGGGGTCTCATAGGCGTTGCCCCGGCCGGTCTTGAAGCCCACCGGCGTGGGGTTGTGCTGCACGATGTAGTTGTACCAGTCGATCACCCACAAGTGCCCGTCCGGCCCCACCTCGGCGGCGATGGGAGCGGTCCATTCGTCGTAGCTGGCCAGGATGTTGAACGGATTGGTGGCGTGAAACTGGGTTCCCGTGCGCCACAGCACGAAAGTGCCCACCAGGTGGCCGGTCGGTTCGCACACAAAGGCCGTGCGGTCCCAGAACACTTGCGGCCAGCGTCGAGCCGTGTAAAGGGCGTGCCCGCTGGCGGCCGTGTAGCCGCCGTGAAAGTCCACCTGCCGGATGCGGTCCGTGACGGCCTGGAACCGCCAGGAGTCGGCAATCGGGGGCAGCGGCCCCACCGACAGCCCGCGCACCTTCTCAAAGTATCGATTGGGGATCACCAGGCACCCGCTGGGATTGCCATTGGCCGTGGAGACGAACCACTGGCCCGTTTCGCTCATCCCCAGTCCCCAGGTGTTGTTGTTCGTGGAGCGGAGGAACTCCAGTACCGCCTGGGAGGCCAGCTGCTGGGGAGGAGCGGTCCCCGCCACGGGAAAGCGGAAGCGGTAGATGCCCATGCGGAACTCGTGCTGCCGGCGGCCCACCCGGCCCTTAAAGCCCGAGTAGCCCACGGTGCCCCAGTACCAGTTGTCCAGCCCGTAACGCAGGTTGGAGGCCGTGGCATGGGTGTCGAAGGTGCCCCAGCCCTCAAGGAGCACCGTGGTGCGATCGGCCCGCAGGTCGCCGTCGGTATCTTCCAGCAAGAGTGTCTTGCCCCACTGGTGGACGATCACGCCGCGGGTACAGAAGGCGATGGCCGTGGGGATGCTCAAGCCGGTGGCGAAGACGGTAAAGCGGTCCATTCGTCCGTCGCCGTCGGTGTCCTGGCACACCTTGATGCGATCATGCCCCTGGCCCAGCGGATGGGGGCGATTGGGATAATCGACACTTTCGCCGATCCAGAGCCTGCCCTGGTGGTCCCAAGCCAGGCAAAGCGGCTTGGCGATCTGCGGCTCGGCCGCGACCAGTTCGGCCCGAAAACCCGGCGGCAACACCAGGTGCTTGCCCGACTCTTCAGGCGCCAGGGGCAGTTGCATTCGTCCCCAGCGGGCGTCGCCGCGGCGGCCTGCCCCGGGCCGGTAGTAGGGCACTTCGGCCTCGCGGTAGGCAAACGGCTTGCGGTCCGGCCGGGGTTTTCCTGGCGGGGGCACAGGGAACCCGTGCACCACCCGCACCGGCGTCCAGGGGACGTTGGCGTTTGATGGGTTCTGAGCGGAGAGCCAGCCAGCGGTTTCCAGCAAAGCCAGGCCCATCACCCCTGGCAAGAGCACGCAAGTGAGCAACCGTTTCATGGAGGGCATCCTGCACGGGGACGGCAAAAACCACGCTGCTGCCAGCGACTCGTTTTTCCCAATATAACTGCGGCAATTCCCGCTGCCACATCCGGGCGTTGGTTTCCGCACGCAGAGCAGCTATAGTTGAACATCGTCGATGCGACTTGGAGGGAGGTATGGCAGACGGGCATCCCTTGATGTGCCGCGGCGTGCGGGGCGCCACCACGGTGGAGGCCAACCAGCGGGAAGAGATTCTGGCGGCCACGCGCCAGCTGCTGGCGCTTTTGATCCGCCTGAACGACATCCGCAAGGAAGACGTGGCCTGCGCGCTTTTTACCACCACGGTGGACCTAAACGCCGAGTTTCCCGCCCTGGCCGCGCGCCAGTTGGGCTGGCTGGACGTGCCACTGATGTGCAGTCACGAGATGAACGTGCCCGGGGCGCTGGACCGCTGCATCCGCGTGCTCATCCAGTGGAACACCACCAAGCGACAAGACGAAATTGCCCATGTGTACCTGGGCCGGGCCAGTACGCTTCGGCCCGATCTGTCCCAGCTCCCGCCGGTGGACTGGGAGGAGCTGGAGCGCTGGATCGAGTCGCAGTTGGAGAAGTACGGACGGCGGTAAAGCGGCCCCGGTCCCTTCTCCGCAGCCAGAAAAGACAGAAACACATAAGGGGAAGTACCTCGTTGAAGTATTGAGGGCTTCCATGCGCTCCGGTGCTCCAGAAGAAATCGGCCCGGTGAAGCGGACGTTTCGCTGCCCCCGGTCCGAGGTGCTTGCAGGATTCGTTCTGGCTGCCCTGCTGTTGGCAGCTGCGGTGTTGCTGGGCTGGAGATTGTGGGAAGCGATCCAGCGGCATCCCGGTCCTCTCCCTTGGTTTGCCGAACAGGAAGGCCAACTCAGTCGCTTCCAGGTGATGGCAGGAGCGGCCCTCGTGCTTGCGCTGGCAGGGGGTGCCTTGGGATTGATTTTTTGGGTGCTGAGGCTCTTTTTGCTGAAAGTTTGGGTCGGCGAGCACGGATTTGCCGTACAGAGCCTGGGCCACCTGCGCGTGTTCCTCTGGAAAGAAATCACTCTCCTGGTCACCGAAGAAAGAGAGTTCCCCTTGCTCATTCTCAAGCTCCCGGGCCCGCTGATCCGCCTGTTGCCCAAAGCGCGGCATAGATCGTACCGCGTGCGAAACGCCAAAGGGGAAGAGTTTCGCTTCGACAAGATCAAAATCCGCAACTATACGCACCTGGCAGCGCTGATCCGCTCCGGGATGGAGGCTTTTTGGGAACTGGAAGACGAGTTTCCCTGGCAGGACGATTCCTCCGAAGTGGACGAATAAAACGACGTTGTGCCGGCTTGCACGGGTTGCCGGACTCTCTACCTGGCCGTTTCGACTTCCCCGGTCCCTTCTCAAGCCACCTCGGAGCGGGACGCGGCTGTGCTCTCCTGGCCCAGCGGAATCTCCATGTCGCCAAAGTAGTATTTGCGGGCTTCGGGGTGGCGGATCACTTCCTCGGGCGTGCCGTGACAGAGCACTTTGCCCTGGCGGATGACGTAGCTGCGATCGGTGATCTCCAGGGTTTCCCGCACCTGGTGGTCGGTAATCAGGATGGCGATCCCCTGGTCGCGCAAGGTGCGGATGATGGCCTGGATGCTGTCGATGGTTACCGGGTCGATGCCGGTAAAGGGTTCGTCCAGCAGGATCAGCTCCGGCTCGGAGACCAGGGCGCGGGCGATCTCCAGCCGCCGCCGCTCGCCGCCGGAGAGGCTCTGGCCCAGGCTCTTGCGCAGGTGGGCGATGTTGAACTGTTCCAGCAGCTCCTCGCAACGGCGACGCCGCCGGGCGGCGTCGAAGCCCAAAAGCTCCATCACTCCCAGCAGGTTCTGCTCCACGGTGAGCTTGCGGAACACGCTGCTTTCCTGGGCCAGGTAGCCCATCCCCCCGTCGCGGGCGCGACGGTACATGGGCCAATCGGTCACGTCCTGCCCGCCCAGATAGACGCGGCCCTGGTCCGGGTCGATCATGCCGCAGGTCATGCGGAAGCTGGTGGTCTTGCCCGCCCCGTTGGGACCCAACAAGCCCACGATCTCGCCCCGGTCCACCTCGAAGCTCACCCCGTCCACCACGCGGCGCTTGCCGTAGATTTTGACCAGACCCTTGACCTCTAGCAGCATTCCACGTCCTCCGTGACAGTGGGATAGGGAAACATGCCGCGTTTGAGGAAGTTTAACGAATGAACTTCATCCGCTTCCAGTGGGGCGTCCAGGGGAAGGGGCCGGGAACCGGGTGCGGCCAGTAGATGAAAAGCGCCCGGCCGATCAACAGCTCCTCGTCCACGTAGTGGTAGGCCCACTCCCGGGCATCCTTGCTGGAAGCCGTGTTGTCGCCCAGCATGAAGTACTGGCCCGACTCCAGCGGAAAGTCCCGATAGGCCACCGCCGGCCCGAAGCGATTCGAACTGGCCAGGTAGTGCACATCCCGATACAGCACCAGGTGATCCACGCTCACACGGGCCCCCGGCCCCGCACCGATCCCGGCCGGGGCGTAATCGGCCGCCGCGGGCAACAGGGGCTCGTCGGCCGGAACCAGCAGGGGATAGGTGGTGGGGGCGTCGAACTGCACCTCCTCCCCGTCCACCACCAGTCGAAGCTGGTGATCGACGTTGAGAAACAACAGCTTGTAGCTGCCGGGGGCGCGGATCGGCGTGGCGCCGCGCGGGTGGCGGTTCTCCTCCCCCTGGCCCGCGGAGTCGAAAAGCCGCTTGCCCTGGTCGATCGAAAGCGTGGCCTGGCCCGTGGCCAGGTCCACCCGGGCGCGGAAAAAGCGGCCCCCCTTGACCAACTCCAGCACCACGTAGCCTTCGGGCTTTTCCACGTCCAACTGCAGCTCCAAGGCCAGATCGCTGGCCCAGGGATTGCTGTACCGCTCGTAAAACTGGCCCGTGCGAAAAGCCCCCAGTGTCACCCACGTGTTGTAGGCCAGAAAACTGTCGATCAGCAGCGGCTCGGCCGGCTCCTGCAAGCGGTTCCTCAGCAGCTGGCCCCATTGATCCTCGCTGCCGCCGAAGCGAATGGGCCCCGGAGCCCGCGGAACATAATGCCGGTACCGCAGCCACACCTCCTGCCGGGAAGACCCGTCGGTGGAAAACCGCCGGAACTGCTCGTCGCTCTTCCAGGTGTCCGAGGCCTGGTAGGAGTCGGGCCAAAGCTGCCGGTTTCGTTGAGTCAGCTGCCGGCCCTGGGAAATCGCCTCGGAGGGGAGCAGCCCGTGCGTCCGACGCACCAGGTCCAAAGGGAGCCACCCCTGGGGATTGGCCACCGGATCATAGACCCAGCGGTGGAAGTCCGCCGGGGCCGGGCTCCAGCGGGGCGGCCAGCCGCGGCGGTAGATCGTCTCGCCGGAGTCGGGGCCAAGCCGCGGAACGTAGTCGTTGTGATACACCACCCGCAGCATGGCCAGGATCTTGGGCAGGGGCTTGCGCAAGATGCCAAACGCAGCTTGCGGGTCTTCCAGCGGCCGGGCGTAAAGGTCGCCGTCCTTGATCCGCAGCACCTCCCTGGGCAACCCCACCAGCCGCTTGATGTAGTTGGTCTGAGCCTCCTCCGGGTAGTGGAACACCACCACGTCCCAGCGGCGAAACTTGCCGAACTTGGTGACGATGATCCGGTCTCCGTCGTAGGAGGGGAGCTGCTCAGGCTGCTCGGGCAAGAGGCGTTGCACGCTCTGGGGCAACAGCGACCAGGTCCGAGGGTCCGTCAAGACCCAGTAGCGGCAGTTGGGGCACTGGCCCGCCACCACCCGGTAATCGTCCGCCTGCCGCCGGGCCAGGTCCAGCTCCCGGCGCGTCTGTTCCTGCCTGGCCGGAGGAGCGCCCTGGGAGGCAAGCCGAGCCAGTTGTTGTTCCAGGGAAACTACCTCTTGCCTGGCCTGCTGGGCCTTTTCGTCTTCTTCGCTGCTGGCTCCCACCTGAAAGGAGTAGCCGCAGCGGGGGCAGATGACGTCCTTGTGCCGTCCCATCAGCGTAGTGGCCATCGAGCCGGTGGGAATGACAAACGCCTCGGCCGAATAGGCTTTGAACACAAACGCCAAGGCAAAGGCGATGACGATCGACTCGACCAGCTCCCGGAACGTGTCCACCCGGGGAGCAGGGGAAGCCGTAGAACCCGAACCGCCTTTTGCCGAAGACTTTGCTGAGGACTTTGCCATGATGCTTCGTTCAATGAGAACCAAGAAGAGCTCCCCGGCATCCTTGCCCAAGTTTCCCAGGCTTCAACCGTTGAGCGAGGCCGCATCTTTGCAAACCATTCTGACAGCTTGCCTGCGGTGGGCCAAGAGCAGCCCCGGGGGCGATGCCTCCAGACTATTCATCCCCCCGGACGGGGCTGGGGGCCGGGACGCGACTGCCAGAATGGCAACCTCCCCCGGGGACAGGCCAGATGGCGGGAAAGAGCGTTTTTCATAACAGTTTTATTATCAACAACTTGCGGCACGCAAGTCACACATGGCACAATTGTTGCTAGTAGGAATGCCGTGCCAGTTCCAGCCTGCCAAGGCGGCCAGGCCGCAAGCAGGCTTTGCGCGTTCCTTGCCCGGGAGGCGAGGGACGTTCGTTCTTTGGCACACCAACCTACACCCTGCTTGTCGAACACTCGCATCCGCCTTCTAGCAACAGGAGATACCACGGTGGCCAAGCAGATGCTCTTTTTCGAGGATGCTCGCCAGTCGCTTTACTCGGGAGTGTCCAAGCTGGCTCGGGCCGTGCGAAGCACCCTGGGACCCCGCGGACGCAACGCGGTGCTGGACAAAGGCTGGGGTTCCCCCAAAGTGACCAAGGACGGTGTCACCGTGGCCGAGGATATCGAGCTGGACGACCCCTACGAGAACCTGGGGGCCCAGCTGGTCAAAGAGGCCGCCAGCAAAACCAACGAAGTGGCCGGGGACGGCACCACCACCGCCACCGTGCTGGCCGAGGCGATCTTCCGCGAGGGGTTGAAGATGGTGGCCGCCGGGGCGGATGCCATGGCCCTGGCCCGCGGCATCCACAAGGCCGTCGATGCGGTGGCCGAGGAGGTGAAGAAACGAGCGATCAAGGTCTCCGACAAGGACAAGCAGCAGATCAAGCAGGTGGCCACCATCGCCGGCAACAGCGACCCGGAAATCGGCGACAAGCTGGCCGAAGCGTTCCTGAAGGTGGGCAAGGACGGCGTGATCACCGTCGAGGAAGGTCGCTCGGCCGAAACCGTGGTCGAGGTGGTCGAGGGGATGCAGTTCGACCGCGGCTTCCTCTCCCCCCACTTCGTCACCGACGAAGACAGCCAGGAGTGCGTGCTGGAAAAACCCTACATCCTGGTCTATGAGGAAAAAATCTCCGCGGTCAAGGACCTGGTGCCGCTGCTGGAGGCGGTCAGCCAGACCAAGCGCCCCTTGCTGATCATCGCCGAGGATGTGGAAGGGGAAGCCCTGGCCACACTGGTGGTGAACAAGCTGCGGGGCATCCTGCAGGCTTGCGCGGTCAAGGCCCCCGGCTACGGCGAACGCCGCAAGGCCATGCTGGGCGACATCGCCGTGCTCACCGGGGCCAATCCCATCTACAAAGACCTGGGCATCAAGCTGGAAAGCGTGAAGCTTTCCGATCTGGGCCAGGCGGCCAAGGTGATCGTCACCTCCGAGGAGACGACCATTGTCAAAGGGGCCGGCACCAAGGAGGCGATCGAGGGCCGCATCGAGCAGATCCGCCGCGAGCTGGAAGAGACCGACAGCGAGTACGATCGGGAAAAGCTCCAGGAACGCCTGGCCAAGCTGGCAGGCGGCGTGGCCCAAATCCTCGTCGGCGCCGCCACCGAAACCGAAATGAAAGAGCGCAAGGCCCTGTTCGAGGACGCCAAGGCCGCCACCCGCGCCGCCCTGGAAGAAGGGATCGTCCCCGGCGGGGGTGTGGCCTTGATCCGCGCCCAGCGTGCTTTGAACAAGCTGGAACTGGAAGGGGACGAGGCCCTGGGGGCCGAGATCATCAGCCGGGTGCTGGAGTACCCGCTGCGCTACATCGCCGAGAACGCCGGAGCCGATGGGGCGGTGGTGGTTAACCGCGTCCGCCAGCTCAAGAGCAGCGAAGGCTACAACGCCGACCGGAACGAATACACCGACCTGGTCCAAGCCGGCGTGATCGACCCGGCCAAGGTGGTCCGCCAGGCGTTGTTCAACGGGGCCAGCGTGGCCACACTGCTGTTGACCACCGAGTGCCTGGTTACCGACATCCCCAAGGAAGAAGAGGACGAGGAGGACCACCACCATCACGACCACGGCATGGACTTCTAGGCACTCCTGCCCGCCGGCCGGGCGGGACGCCCAGGAGGCCGGAAAATCGCCTGACCGTTGAGCCGCCGGCCCTGGCCGGCGGTTGGGAAACAACTGGACCCCACTCCGCTTAAACCCACCAAGGAGAACCCAGCCCATGAAACTGCGACCCCTGGACGATCGCGTGGTGATCGAACCGTTGCCGGCCGAGGAGACCACCGCCGGCGGGATCGTGCTGCCCGATGCGGCCCAGGAAAAACCCCAGCGCGGCCGCGTGGTGGCCGTGGGGCCGGGCAAGCTGCTGGACAGCGGCTCCCGGGGCGAGATGTCCGTTTCGGTGGGAGATGAAGTGATCTTCGGCAAGTACTCCGGCCACGAGGTGGAAGTGGACGGCAAGGAACTGAAGATCATGCGGGAAAGCGACGTGCTGGCCCGCGTCCTCACCGAGTAACCCCAGCTTCCAGGACCGCAGTGGGCAACTCCCGCTCCAGGCCCCAGGGCCAGGGAGCTTCCCGTTGTCGGCAAGGTGAACACCATCCTCCCTGTTCGCACACAGGAGATCCCAGCCGTGGCAAAGCAACTGCTCTTTGACGTCAACGCCCGCAACAAGCTGCTTCAGGGCGTGGAAAAACTGGCCCACGCCGTGGCCGTCACCATGGGCCCCACCGGCCGCAACGTGATCATCGACAAGTCCTTCGGCGGCCCCACCGTCACCAAGGACGGTGTGACCGTCAGCAAGGAGATCGAGCTGGAGGACCACTTCGAGAACATGGGGGCCAAGCTGGTCAACGAGGTGGCCTCCAAGACCAGCGACGTGGCCGGGGACGGCACCACCACGGCCACCGTGCTGGCCCGTGAAATCTTCCAGCAAGGCCTGAAGAACATCACCTCGGGGGCCAACCCGATGGCGGTCCGCCGCGGCATCGAAAAGGCCACCGAAGCGGCCGTGGAGCACCTGCGCCAGATCGCCCAGCCGGTCACGAGCAAGGAGGAGATCGTCCAGGTAGGCACCATCGCCGCCAACAACGATGAGGAGATCGGCCGCCTGCTGGCCGACGCGCTGGAGAGGGTGGGCAAGGATGGCGTGATCACCGTCGAGGAGGGCAAGGGGCTGGAGACCACCCTGGAGCTGGTCGAAGGGATGCAGTTCGACAAGGGGTACATCAGCCCCTACTTCATCAACCGGCCCGCCGAACTGGAGTGCGTGCTGGAAGAGCCTTACATCCTCATCCACGAAAAGAAAATCAGCAGCTTCCGCGATCTGATCCCGGTGCTGGAGCAGATCCACCACTCCGGCAAGCCGCTGCTGATCATCGCCGAGGACGTGGAAGGGGAGGCGTTGGCCACGCTGGTGGTGAACAAGCTGCGCGGGGTGCTCAACGTCTGCGCGGTCAAGGCCCCCGGCTTCGGCGACCGCCGCAAGGCCATGCTGGCCGACATCGCCACCTTGACCGGCGGCACGTTCCTGAGCGAGGACCTGGGTCTGAAGCTGGAGAACGTGAAGCTGGAGCACCTGGGCCGGGCCCGCCAGGTGAAGGTGGACAAAAACAGCACCACCATCATCGAAGGCTACGGCCAGTCCGAGGCGATCCAGAAACGCGTGGAGCAGATCCGCCGCCAGATCGAGGAGACCGACAGCGACTACGACCGCGAAAAGCTCCAGGAACGCCTGGCCAAGCTCACCGGCGGGGTGGCCATCATCTCGGTGGGCGGAGCCACCGAGGTGGACATGAAGCAGCGCAAGGCCCGGCTGGAAGACGCCCTGCATGCCACCCGCGCCGCGGTGGAAGAGGGCATCCTGCCCGGCGGGGGCGTGGCCCTGCTTCGCTGCCAGGAGGCGGTGGCCAAGGTGCGCAGCTCCGCCCGCGGAGACGAAAAGATCGGCGTGGACATCCTGCACCGGGCCCTGGAAGCCCCCATCCGCCAGATTGCGGACAACACGGGCGTGGACGGCTCGGTGGTGGCCGACGAAGTGCGCAACCGGCCCCAGAACGAAGGCTACGACGCCTACCAGCGCAAATACGTCGATATGTACAAGGCCGGTGTGATCGACCCGCTCAAGGTGGTCCGCACCGCGCTGAGCAACGCGGCCAGCATCGCCGGGCTGATGCTCACCACCGACGTGCTGGTGACCAACCTGGAGAAAGAGGACAAGGAGAAGCAGGTCGAGGGGGCGATTCGCTAAGCGGCCCTTTGGCCGTGCCGGCATGCACGACAAGCGGGTCACCGGCGCCCTTGGCCCCCGGTGGCCCGTTTTCACGCTCCCCCCGTCCCCGGGTGCAGCTGTCGAGTCCCGGCCCAGGACGTAAAATAAAAAGGTGGCATCCTCTCCCTGGTCCACCGGCACGATGGTTACGATGAGCACGAAGCGGGACTATTACGAGATCCTGGGCGTTTCGCGTACCGCCACGCGGGAAGAGATCACCCAGGCCTATCGCCGCCTGGCGCTGAAGTACCACCCGGACCGCAACCCCGGCGACGAAGAAGCCGTGCGGCGGTTCAAGGAGGCCTCGGAAGCCTTCGAGGTCCTCTCCGACCCGGAAAAACGCCGCCGGTATGACCGCTACGGGCATGCGGGGCTGGAAGGAGGGGCGCCGCAGTTTCACGACATCAGCGACATTTTCGACGCCTTCCGCGATATTTTCCAGGACAGCATTTTCGCCGATTTTTTCGGCATGGGGCGTTCCCGCGGCCCCCGGCCCACCCGCGGGCAGGACATCACCTGCACCGTGGAGCTTTCGCTGGAAGAAGTGCTCCACGGCACCGAAAAGGAGGTCCGTTTCCAGCGGCGGCAAAGCTGTTCCCACTGCGAAGGGACCGGGGCCGATCCCCGCCAGGGACTGCAACCATGTGACTACTGCCGAGGACATGGCCGTGTGGTGCAGGCCCGGGGGTTCCTGCGTGTGGAGACCACTTGCCCGGCCTGCCGCGGCGCAGGGCAAACCATCCGCACCCCCTGCCCCGAGTGCCGCGGCCAGGGAACCGTGCTGCAACAGGTCACTCGCACGGTGAGCATCCCCGCCGGGATCGACGAGGACATCCAGCTGCGACTGGCCGGGCAAGGGCATGCCGGCGCCCACGGGGGCTCGGCCGGGCACTGCTACGTGCAGGTGCGACTGACGCCGCATCCGCTGTTCCAGCGCCACGGCAACGACCTGGTGTGCCGCTTGCCGCTTTCCTATCCGCAGGCGGCGCTGGGAGCGGAGCTGGAAGTGCCCACCCTGGAAGGCACGCGCAAGGTCAAGATTGCTCCCGGCACGCAGCCGGGACAGGTGATCCGCCTGCGGGGAGAGGGACTGCCGGACCTGCAAAGCGGCCGCCGCGGCGACCTGCTGCTGGAGGTGGTGCTGGAGGTGCCCCGGCGCGTCACCGGCAAGCAACGGGAGCTGCTGGAACAACTGGCCGCCCTGGAGGACCGCCATCCGGGGCCGCAGCGGAAAAGTTTTTTCGACAAGCTCAAGGAGTACTTCACCGCCGGCCGTTCCCAGGCAAGAGGCTGACCCATGAACGAACAATCCCCCCCCGAAGAACAACCCCAACGGGACGCACCGGCCGAAGCAGCTTCGGCCCCGCAACAGCCCCAGCCCGAACAACAGGCTGCCGAAGAGGCGTTCCAGCAGGAGAAACAGCACCTGGAAAAACAGCGGCAGCAGCTGCAAGCCGAGGCCGAACGGCTCCGCCGCGACGTGGAGCTGATGCGGGAAGTGGCCTTGCGCGCCCAGGCCGACCTGGAAAACTACCGCAAACGTGTTCAACGAGAACAAGAAGAAGAACGCCGTTTTGCCGAACTGGCCCTCATTCGCGATCTGCTCCCGGTGTGCGACAACCTGGAACACGCCCTCCAGGCCGCCCGCAAGACCCAGGATGTGGAAAGCCTTATCCAGGGGTTCCAGATGGTGGCCCAGCAGTTGCAACAGGTGCTGCGGCAACACCACTGCCAGCGCCTCCACCCGCACGGCGAACCGTTCGATCCGCATCACCACGAAGCGGTGGCCACCCAGCCCCATGAACAACACCCCCCGCAAACTGTCATCCAGGTGCTGCGCCCCGGATACAAGCTGCACGATCGGGTCATCCGCCCGGCCCAGGTGATCGTCTCCCAGGGGCCGGACAAGGGGGACGTCAGCCAGCAAAGCCCCTCCTCGCCACAGGCGGCCTCTCCGGCCGAGGAGAGCGACGGCCAAGGCTGACTTTCCCCGTAGGTTTCCTCCCCACCCTGAGTTGCCAGCTGCCGACACCCCAGGAGGACCGCCATGCCCACTTACGACTACGTGTGCGACAACTGCGGACACGAGTGGGAACTGTTCCAGTCCATCACGGCCGAGCCGGTGAAGAAGTGCCCCGAGTGCGGACGCCGCCGCGCCCGGCGGCTGTTCGGCACGGGAGCGGCCATTGTGTTCAAAGGCTCGGGGTTTTACCAGACCGACTACCGTTCCGAGTCGTACAAGAAGCGGGCCGCCGAGGAGAAGAAACAGGCCGAAAAGGCCTCCTCCGGCGGCGGCTCCGAAGGGAAGAAGAAGGACAGCAAATAACCGAATCATCCACTCAAACGCCCATGTCCGGCGCCAAAGAGTCCCAGGATCGCTGGCTCACCTGCCCGGTGTGCCAGGTGCGGTTCTGCGCCTCGCAAAGCGAGGCGCTACCGTTCTGCTCGGCCCGTTGCCGCCTGGTGGACCTGGGCCGGTGGCTGGAGGAGCAGTACGGCTTGCCCCTGCCGGAGCGCCCCCAGGGGGAAGAGGCCGAGGAGTATTGAAGCTGCGGGCGTTGGGTCTATTTTTCCGTTTGTTCTTGAGAGTTTTGGGGCAGCTTGGGCGGGGAGTCCAGCAGGCGCATGCTTTGCTTGGTGGTTGCCGTCTGCTTCAATTTTTGGTTTTGATTCGGCGCGAGAATGTCCGCCTCGACTTCCAATTGGAACTCCTCCTCGGAAGCCCGAATGTGCCCCCGGACCACGTCCAGTAACACGTGCCCTTGGGTGCGCTTGGTTTGCGTCGTTCCCTTGATCTGGATTCCCGGAGCCGGTTTAATATCCAGCTTGCCTTGGAGAAACGTTTGCCGGGCAAATCGGGCGATGTTCTCCCGGGTTCCTTCGTAGCGGTGGACGACTTTCCCTTTGAGCTCTCCCAGGGAGCCCAACTTGTACTCAAACGGGGTTTCCCATTGGTCGCCGACCTTCGGAGCCTTTTCCGGCAGGGGGACGAACAAACTTTTCATTTGTTTGCGGGTTTGGGCCAGCGTGTCTTCCAGGAGTTTTTTCATGGCGGCGGGAGCCTGGATCCCCTTGTGCCATTCTTCGATCCCCTGGACCTGGGAGATGCGCCCCCGAGAATCGACCCGCAACACCAGCGGCACCCGAGCCTGGTTTTGGAGCATCTGGATCAATAGCTTCTGTGAAGCGTCGCGGGCCGGGGGAGCCGGTTGCGTGGAATCGAAGCGGAACGCTTGCTTTCCGAAAGGTCCTTCCACCGTTTGAGAGAACTGCAACAGCAGGGACTTCTTTTCCAGCACGAACTCCCCTTCCGGGGTGATTTCTTTCACGCTCCATCGGCTCACATCGCGCGATTCGATTTTTACGGTGATATCTTGCTGTCCCGGGAGCCCCATCTTTTGCTCGACTTGCAACTTGATTTCATAGTACAGCGGCTTGTCCTTCTCGAACCGGTAGCGGAGCACCACCTGGGCCTGTACCGGCAGGCAGTAGAGAACCACGGCCGTCAGCCACACAACACGAAGCAAAGAAACCATTTTCACACCTCCCCGAAGAGTGACACTTTTCCATGTCGTCAGTGTACTGCCTGGCCGCCGAAGAAACAAAGCAATTGTCCGAAGGGAATTTTGCTTGACACTTCCGGGGGGCTGGCTATTCTTTGCGGTCAAATGACGGATCGCGGGCAGTGGGACGGAAACTGCGGGTATCTTTTCCCCATCTCAAAACGACGGAGGGCACAGCCATGCGCGGAAGCTCCGGTGTGGTGCTGGCGGGTCTGACGGTGTTTCTGGTGGCCGTGTTGTTCTGGGGGGTGCAGGCCCAGCAACCGGCGGCTCCTCCGGCCCCCTCGACTTCGACCAAGGAGGCCAAGGGGCGGTTGCCGCGATTTTACGACGTGGTGGTTACCCCCAAGCAGCGCAAGCTTATTTACGAAATCCAGCAGAAGTACGAAGTGCAGATTCGCCGTCTGCTGCAACAGATCGAAGCGTTGAAAAAGCAACGCGACCGGGAGATCGAAGCCGTGCTGGACGAGGAGCAACGGGAGATCGTGGCTCGGCTTCGCGCGTTGGCCGAGCGGCAAAAGCAAAAACAGAAGAAAAAGGCCACGCCCAAGACCCCTTGAGCGGTAAAGCAGGCCCCGTTTCCCGAGAAAAACGCCGCCTCCGGCGAACGCCCCCGGCTGGCTGCTCCCCTCCGGTAGAAGCCGGATACGTGTTAAGCGTGCTAGCTCATGGACGCTTGACGTGGTGCTTCCACCCCCGGCGAGCATCGGCGTGCGGTTTGCGCCATGCGGCCTGCGCAGGGTGTTTCCGCACCAGTGGGGAATAAAACTAAAATGTGAAAAACAACGCACTTGGTGGACCTGCTTTGATTCCTGCAACGGCGAGCCGCCAGCTTCAGCTGGCGGAGAAGATCAACAAACATGTGTTTATTCGACTCTCCCCGGACTAAAAAAGTCCGGGGTTGCCCAGGAGCTTCCGCTCCGATGTAAGAACCAGCGAGGTGCCACGGGGTGCGCAGGGTAAGCTGCGGGAGTGGAAGGGCAAGGCTGCCGAGCCGCTTTTTGCGCAGAAGCCGCGGAAAATCCGTAGCGTGTTTCCGTTCCACAGGGAGTTCTTCAACGGGCTGTTAGGCCAAACCTCCTCCAAGCCATTTGTCATAAGCAATTGTATATAAATACCTTACGGAAATTTGCGCTTTCCGGTGCAGTTATGTGGCGGCATGCCGTAAATCCTTGCATTGAAATGGGTTGCGACAAATAGGGTGGCAGTCAGAAAATAGCAGGAAATTTGGGCCAATGGTTTTTCGTAAGTTACTACATTCAAGTTGTTTATGCATACCACACCCCCTGCATGTAGGGGGGAAGTTTGGGTTAGACCTGATCGTCGGCCCCGTCGGGCGTGGCCGTTGGAGGCAGGATCACGATGCAGTGTTCTGCTGCCGTGCCACCGTCGTCGCAGAAATCGTTCCCGTCGGCTTCATACTCACTTTCGGCCACGGCGGCTGAGTGGCCTTGGATATCCTCGATCTCGTAGCTTTGGTCCAGGTCGTCAATAGCCTGTGCTACATCGGCCAACTCGTTGTTCAGCCCGTCGCGAATCGTGGCCAACCCGACGATCAGGCCCAGCAGCACGGTGGTGGCCATCAACAGCACTTCAGCCGAAACCACTGTGCCGGTTTCATCACGCCAGAGACGTATCAAGGTGCTTCTCATGGTTTGCTCCCCCT
>Ga0256839_1001735_pt1 | contig 25772 bp, 22 predicted proteins | sample 354166metaG_FD_185968 | JGI IMG/M metagenome (GOLD analysis project Ga0256839, IMG submission 185968) | Hydrothermal vent microbial communities from Mid Atlantic Ridge, Atlantic Ocean - 354-166 | ecosystem: Environmental > Aquatic > Marine > Hydrothermal vents | place: Atlantic Ocean: Mid... | reverse complement strand
TTTAAATATATCTTCTGTCCATTCAGAATTTTCAGTCCCTACTGTTTTCTGGTAGAACTTACCTACGATGGCATTACCCAGTTTGTTTTTTCTGAACTATTAGAGGTATCAATATCGCTATCAGGCATACCTTCTAATTCTTTAAGCTGTTTTTTATCCGTGAGCAACATCAGCCAAAGCTTCATTAATTGTATTCTCGCTCACGCCATGCTTTTTAAGGCTGGTAACTAATGCTGTTACTGAATCGCTATCAAGTTTTTCAAGGTCTTCTCTCAGACCTTGACCAACATAAGCTTTAAGCAGGGCTTGATAGCCTGAAAAGCCTAATAAGGGTGCTACTTTCTTTAGATCATCCACTACATCTACAGGCATCCTTAACGTGATGCTTGTCATTGTTCTGTCTTTATCTAAACGCTTTTTTAGTTGTTCAACCTTCATAATTTTTACGCTCTTTATTTGTAGCTTTACGCGCTGAAATAATCACTATTTCATCATCAACGATCTGAATATGAACTACATACAATACGTTCCAGTTCTTATCCATGCCTATTACTGCATCGCGGGTTTCGTTATTTCTACTAGCATCTACAACTTTTAAGAATGGATCAAAAAATGCTTCTGTTGCTTGCTCAAAGCTTATGCCGTCATGCTTGCTTATATTCTTTTGAGCTTTGCCTTTATCCCATATAAAGCTGATTTCATTGTGAATGTACTTAATATCCATTTATAGCCCTTTGTATTGCATTTGTAAATACGTTTATGACTAGCTGTTTATCTTAATCGGTATGATTTCAGCACCTTGCTTTAAATTATCCAGATAATTAGCCCATTCTTGTAGCATGGTGGTTCTTTCTTCTAAATAGTCTGCATGGTTATAAGCTGATCTAATCTGATTTTTATCTTTATGTGCGAGCTGTGCTTCTATGACTTCACTTCGATAACCCATAGTATTTAAAAAGGTTGAGGCTACACCTCTAAAACCATGCGCTGTTATGGTGTCATTATCAAAACCCATTGTTCTTAGGGCTACCCGTATCGCGTTATTGCTCATAGGTCTTGAACGACCTCTTGCCGATGGAAAGACAAACTTTCCCCTGCCTGTATATTGATGAATTTCTTGTAAAACAGCTACGGCTTGCGAGCTTAATGGCACTTGATGCGCATCTTCTGGCTTATTGGCGCGTTTTATATGTGTGGGTAGCTTTCTACGCTTTGCGAGTATCGTCCACATGGCGGAATCTAGGTCAAACTCAATCCATTCTGCATTATGTAACTCACTCGGTCGCACCATCACCAAAGGAATTAATTTTAATGCCTGCCTAACCACTACCGAACCATGATAGCCATCAATAGCCCTTAATAAATACCCTAGCTCTTCTGGGTCGGTAATGGCTGAAAAATGCTTTTTAACTCGCTTAGGTAAGATTAGCTGTAAGTTTATATCTTTGGCAGGGTTTCGCGGGGCTTTGCCATGCACCACCGCATAATCAAAAACTTGCTGTATAAAACCCTTAACGCGGGTCGCTGCATCTATTGCCCCGCGATCTGATACTTTCATAATGACAGGGATAATTTCGGGGGCTTCGATAGTCTTAGTCTCACGATCACCCAACCACGGATATACATCACGCTCTAAATAACTTTTTGTTCTTTTGTAGTGTGCTTCTGACCATTCAGATTGTTGGTGTGCCAGCCATACCTTTGCAATTTCTTGAAAGGTATTTTCTTGCAGTGATTTCTTTTCTATTTGTTTTTTCTGTGAAGGGTCTATTCCAGCCGATACCAGCTTTTTAGCTTCATCTTTGCTGGAGCGGGCTTCTGATAAACTGGTATCAGGGTATTCACCAATAGTATAGGTTTTCTGTTTTCCGTGAAGTCGGTAGTTATAACGCCAAACCTTTGAACCTGTTGTAAGCACTTCACAAAACAACCCTCCACCATCGCGCAAGCGGTATAGTTTATCCCGTGGCTTTGCATTCCTAACAGTAGGGTCTGAAAGCTTCTGTGTAGTGTATTTCTTCATAAATGCTGGTATGGAATTTTAGGAAAATCTTTCATACCAGCAAATATACCAGCATTTGAGATTGATACCAGCATTTTAAAGTGAATACCAAGATATTCAATATACGAAAAAACCCTTGTTTTTATTAGCTTTATAGGGTCTTTAGAATGTCTTGATATTTGAATTTGGTAGGCACGCTCGGACTCGAACCGAGGACCCTCGCCATGTCATGACGATGCTCTAACCAACTGAGCTACGCGCCTATATATTGTTTCAAACAATAAACTTAAAATGCACCGAAACGATGCATTTTAAACAGATCAGGAATATAACCTTAATTTTTTATTTTCACAAGATAGTTTAACTTTATTCTACCTGCCTTCTTATCCCCAAATAGATTCTTTTCTCTTCAAGGGTTCCCGCCCTATCCGCATAATTTCCTTTAGGTGGCGCTGTGAAACTGTGCTCTGATTCATCGCTTAGTTTTTCTGCCACTTTCCTTTTTGTACCTCCACCCGATAATCGTCGGCTACTGGGTGTATTTTCGGCTTTGCTTTTTCTCTTGTTTTTACTTTTGAGTACTGGCTTAACCTCCCCCTCAAAAGATCGGCTATTACTTTTTTTAAGGCCTTTTTTATTTTTAATTAGTGCTTTGGGCACATAACCATTAACTACATCTTTTTCAGAGCGCATCTTTTTTTCCTCATCTAAAGATGGGCAGGGCTTATCATTATAAAAGACCTTACCAGACTGATTTGTACATTTAAATATTTCAGCATTCACCGTTGTTATAGATGTTACCTGTACAAGTACTAAGCCCAGCAAGATATATTTATACACTTTTTGATATTTCAATTTCATAATCATCATTCTATCCACTTAGTTGTTCGGTGCATTCCAATAAATTGACTCTAAGCGACAAGCATCATAATCAGAAACTTGTCCAACAGCCTTACCTACTCGTATATCAATTCCGTGCTTACACGTCACACTAACAACGTTGCCGTCTTGATCTTTTTGTTCATTTTTAGTCATTTCATTAAAAACAATTTGTGGCTTTCCTGCGATCTCACCACGAATCACCTCTTTTGATATATCAACATCAGTAATATCAGCTTCGTCAGTTTCATTCTTTTCCTTTTTTAAGTTTAAACCTGGCTTTCCAGTAAGAATGTTAATTGCATAAAAACGCCCTTTTGTAATAGGTGCCGCACACGGGTTTACATTTTCTGTTGCTATTGCAGGCACTAAGGTTGTAAAGGCCACCACACCGTCAAATGTGATCGATTGTGCTAACACTTTCTCACCATCTGATGGCAAACTTAATGCCCAACCTTTTGTTTTTGTATCAAAATCAGTCTGTGTAACAACACCTTCTGCAGATATAGTGACTGACGCAAGATCCGAAACTGTTCTTGTTTCGTAATTGCTTGGCAAAGGCGAGTACGGAGAAGTCTCTTTGATTACAAAAAACTTATCATTAATCGATTTATCATTCGGATGCGCTCTAAAGCCACTACCAATTGATACTGTAAAAGCTGTTTTACCATTAGAATTCAGTGTTGCAACATCTGGCTCTGCATAAAACTTACGTGATTCTGTGCCTGTGTCCGCCAAATCTGCAAAGTGCGTCAATACAGATTTATCATCACCCTGCTTTTTCAAAGCCTCACTTAAGTCTAATCGCCATAAGTCACCACCAACATCAGCAAAGTACATCCGGTCAACTAGGCCATTTTTATTAACATCTAAAAGCTTTAATCCACCTGGAATACTATTCGTTAATAACGAATTTGACATGCTTGACCTTAAATCCCATAACAAATCACCCGATACAGCATCCAAAATATACACATTGTTGCCCATTGTAGTTGTTACATCAGCTTGCGCATTATTCAAGACAGTGGGCTCTCCCGCTTTATCACGGTCGTTAACCTCATCATAGCCGCCACTGACTATCACAACTTCTTTTCTATCTACACCGCCGGCTGAATTTTCAAAACCAACTCTTGCAACATAAGGAGGAGACCATGATTGACCCAATAATGACATACCCGTATCCGATGAAGTTTTTCTCCACAGACGTTTGATAGTAGGTGTCGAATCTGCCAGGCCGGTAATATCTAAGGCGTAATACGATCTTCCACCGCGACGTAAACCGAAATACAAGTACACTTTTTCATCGCCATCAACTTCTCTATTACCATTAGCATCATCATGCCAGTAGGTCATTGACCCATCAATGCCATATTTATGGTCAACCGCTGTTCCTTCATCAGTAAATTGTATATCAATATTTTTGAGTAGCTCACTTGGCATAAAGGCAAAGACTTCTTCACCTGTTACGGTATCAAAAGCATGCAAATAACCTTCATTGGTTGCAGCAAGAATATATTGTTTTTTACCCGTACCATCTGCAGCTCCATTCTGATAAGTAATAACCACAGGTTCTGAGTGCAACATATCCCCCATGTGTTTACGCGGGTAACCTTTTGGCGTTGCATTGCTATCATAAAAGCCACCGTCCCAACCGCGAATAAAGTTAATCATGCGGCGACGTTTAGTTATCTTTGCAGCTTCACTTAAACCTTGATTATCAATACCCAATAGGGTTGATGTAATTGCTGTGTTTTCATCTGTTAACTTATAGTCGTTACCGCTGGTTGTTAACGCACATTCAGCTGAATCACTGCAACCCACATCCGTTAAGACAACGCGCCCTAAAGGGTTAATTTTTTCAGCCACACCACCCGCTAATACATTTGTTCCATCAGGTGTTGTTGTATTTGCATCCTTTGAAGACCAATAATCCAAAGCATCTTCAGTAAAGGCTCCATAAGTACCCACAGCAGTTTTGTCATTTTTGCCTTTTATTAACCGCTGATCTGTACTGGCATCATCCACAAGTGCAAACTTCTTAAGGTTACCACTCCATGTTGGTGTAGCCCTGCGATCAAATACAGGGATGTAAATATCCTTTTCATGCTCCAAGCCATTTTTCACGTTTACGCTGTAACCTGGGGATGCAAGTGTGCCAGAGGACTCGGCAATCGTTTCAAAAATATTACGGAAAGCACTCTTTAACTGCGCTTTATTATCTGCGGTATAATAACCACCATCACCCTCAATGGTTTCCAAACTCCGTAAGTACTCTTCTGCACCCGATTCTAAGCCTGAACCAAAACCAATAACAAAGGTTTTAATGGTTTGCACTCTTTCTACAGGTTCATTACTTCCGCGCCCTACGGTATCGGGTATTTGATCTTCCGTTGCTAAATATTGAGTAATCTCTCGACCACAAGTACCTGATGCTAGTCTCGTTACAGAAGTATCAGAATTTTCACCGTTACCCGTCAAACAGCTTGGAATTGCTGCTGATAATTCACTAGCAGAAGTATTCATTAGCTCACTTGCAAATGGGCCAAGACTCTCACCCCAAGTTGAATCACTCGCTTTATAGTATGTGGGGGCACCATCAGACATTAATACCATATAGTTACCCTGACATTCACTTGTGATAGGGCTTTTGTAGTGTGCATCTGCGATAGCATCCCGACCCACTACATCTACCCGTGAAGGCATTTCAGCACCACCAAAATAACTCGCGGGGTGTGAACCAGGGCTTTCTAAAGATTCGGTATTATTTTTATTCTTACCGTGATGCATCTGCTCGCCTCTAAAATAAAGCGCAGCTTCATAAAGTGCATCAACTATTGGCGTTCCGCCTTCTGCTTGCCATGTATCAGCTACATCAGCAATAAACTCGCGAACATTCTTACTACCAGGCTCAGGAAGACTATCTCGATCCTTATACATACCAATAAAATTACTTGCTTGCGCATAAATTGGTGATACCGGAAATACAACCCCTCCTACATAGTTAGTACGTGCATCATTATCATCACCATGGTTATATTCATTCATGCCTGAATATTTCATTAAGCCTACATTAGTATTAGGCGCATCAACCAATACTTCTCTTAACGCTTCTTGCATTAACTGCAAACGGGTAGCGACACGCGTTGTTGTGGTACTACCACCTGTTGTGGTTGAACCTGAAGTAGCGCCAACAACTTGGTATTCAACATGTAGCGTAGGTGCGCCTGAGCCTGCATCCATCGCTTTGGCAATACGGTCACCGGTACTACCGAACAACCTAAAAGTAAGTGCTTCTGCAGCCTCACGATCAACAAGCTGTTGAATCATTTGCGTTAGATCTGGGGTTCTTTCTGCATATGTGGCGGAACCTGTTGTCCAAGCACCAGGCTGCCAGTCACGTTGTGTACTGCCCGTTTCAAAACTGCGACCTTGTCTTATGCCGGGATTAGTTCCCCCAAAGGTAACAGAATTCCCTGTATTTTCAATTTGTATGTTTATATCAGCCTCTGCACTTGAGCTAGTCGCTGCTGTAAATTGAATATACGCATTTGTAATTACCGAATTTACAGGTATTGGATTCGACAATGCAAAACGTAAGCCAACTATTTGATCACTATTAAATGATAGATTTATCTCATCTGTCACTACTGATTGCCTAACTGCTGTAAAAGCTTGCTCTGCATCTTCATAACTGTTACGAGTATAAGCAAAAATATCAGCATTTCTAGTTGATATTACTTCCCTCCACTCCCAACAACCCCGCCAAAGTCCTCTCCGGTCCTGCCAACACCTATCATTCCAATATTGTTCCCAATCAGCATAATCATAGGTATATTCAATATATAATTCTGGCGAATAGTCTATATTATAATCAAAAGAGTAAGCATTACGCTCACCACTGTTAGTCACAAACCTAAAGGCCAAACTATCATCATAGCTACTCCCGTTGACGCGCTGACCCCAGTCACTTCGATTGACCACTTTCTGTACGAGGCTTGTTACATCAACCGAATCATAAGTAGCCCCCCCCGCATTCCATGCAGAATTAATATCCCAACGAACGCTATCAGAAGTCCATGATCGTTCTGAAATTTTAGGGAAGTAAGAATGGAAGTAATAGTTTTTATAATTTGTGTTAGATCCATATTCACTATCAGCATATTCAGCAGCTCTATCTTCAATACTAATATCAATAGAAGTATTCACACTATCATTACTTGACGAAAAAAATCTTAAGTAGGCTCGCCGAATATGCGCACCTTGGGGCAGTTCTTGCTCTCCAAAATGAAAACGTGTTGCAACAACGTTATCAGGCCTAAAGTTTAGTTCACTATCATCAGTCACTTGTACTCCTGCAGTAGGTGCACCGGGATCGACCATAAGCTGCGTAGCATCATCCGTACTGTCTGTCACTGACTGGTCAAATTCACCCAGTGTACCGCCTGATGTCGTCGTTGCGCCACCATCGGTCGTTGTGGTTACAATTTGTTGCTTCATACTACCCGATACATCCATAATAAATAATAGGTTATTACTAATATTCTCGGTGGAGAACACCTCCGTATCATCAGCATTTACAGTTACTGCAGATGCAACTAGCGATACAAATGCCCATGTTTTTAAAGTACTTTTTAACTGGTTTATGTGTGTTTTATTCATGGTGCTACCTATTATTTTCATTTTAACGTATTTGGTTTTTACTCTAGCTCTTTGCATCTACCGGCAAATTAAACAGTTTGGGGATGTAGGCGGTACTTCTTTACCTGCACCACGGTGACTTTCTTCTCTTGCTCCACCTGTGACTGAGCGCGTGGATACGCCAAAGTCAAAAAGCTTACACGGGCCACCGATAGATACGGCTAAGCCATTTATTCCTTTACAGGTGTAAGGAGAAAGCTTGGTAATAGTTTCGGTTTTTAATGAGTCATGCCCTGCTGCATATTCATCATTATTATCAAACAAAGTATCATCGAGTAGTACAGGCATTAGCTGTACGGGAGTTGTAAATTTATAAAGATCACTTTGAGTGGTTTGAAACAGTTTCATTTTTGTTTGTTCATTACCTGCTACTAAAGCTTCAATGGATGACATCTTTGTGGCTGTTACTCCAATAACTGTCATTACCATGAGTAAACCTAACGACGTTAATAATGTCGCTCCTCGTTGTTTGTGTTGAAACTTTAGTGTATTCATATCAAAAGTCCCTTTGGGCTCGGTTAGGTAAGTTTATTGTCGTGGTATACACTTTATACAGTCGATGATCACTTGCAGGCTTTGTGATTGTCTTATCGAGTAATGTAAATGTACGTGAACGCGCGTTCTCAAGAACATTGCTATTACTTGAGCCCACTAAAAGCGCTATCTGTACTGATATCACAGACTCCCAATTACTGCCCACCTGTGTGGCCGTTTTAAATGATAAATGCCCGCCTACACCATTAAGTACACCGTAACGAATCTGCATATTATCTATATTATCGGCAATAGCTAATGGAGCAGAGCTCGGTGATCGTGAGCCATAGCACATTAATTGCTTTGGCTTTCCTGTGTTTTGTTTTATAAAAAAGGCACTGTATAGCTTTGCTTCAAAAGGGTTGTGCACACCGACGGTTGCATCAGCACTGCAAGCAACTTGACGTGCAATGTCATTGGCTTGTGTTGAAGCACTGGTTTGGTAGGCTCGGTTGATTGAATTTGCGACATAGGTATTTGTCACATTGGCTATGGTTCCACAATCTGTAAAAACAGGGCCTGTGTTGGGGTTATCTGGTCGTGCTACAACAGTAATTATATCGCCTGTGGATCCATCAGCTGCGCCGTCTTTAGTATAGCCTGCCAATTCAGAAGGTGGTTTAGTCAAGCCGCTTATTGGGGTTCCATCAGTTGCGGTTGAACCACTAATAATTAACTTTTGGCCGTCTCTACATGTTGCATTTGGGATAGTAGCGCCTGAAAAGAATGGTTTATCTAAGGGTATGTAGTTTGTACTAGAATATCCTGCATGTTGTATGCTTTGCCTTAAAGCCTCTAGTGCAACGCGCGCATTAGCTTCAATATCACTCAGTTCTGAACGTGTTTTATCGCCTTCCTTACTGCCAAGGTACATCGACATTAAACCACCAATTAAGAACAGGCTCATCGTCATAGAAACCAATAGTTCTATTAAGGTAAAGCCTTGCTCTTTATAATTTTGCTGGGTTAGTTTTTTCATTATCATTATTTTCTTGTAGTGTTGCATTTAAGGTGTAACCTTAAGTTCAACACTTCTAATATGATTATCATTATCATTGTTTACATCAGCAATACTGCGATCTTCTGACTTATCTTTTTTTACTTTCCATGTTATTTTTATAGTGTGCTCTTGCCTAAAACCCGAAGCACTACCCGCAGTACTACAATCACCAGCAGGGCATTGAATTGTTAATGTACTGCCAACAACAGCCTGAGAAAGTCTGAGTGCAACACGATATTTGTCATAAGTTGCTAGTTCCGTGCTACTGCAGCTTGTCGTGCCTTCACAAATTTTAGGTATTGGTGTTAAGGCTACGGCATTCGTATTAAGGTAATCTCCGTTATCCACCGCGTCTAAATTTGCGCGCATACTATCGGCAAGATCCATCATTAACAGACTAGCTTCATGGCGAAAATGTGCTTCATTTCCACCATTGATTGCAATCATTTTTAAACCAGCTAAACCCATCATGCCCACTGACATAATAACCAAGGATATGAGTATTTCTAGTAAAGAAAATCCGCTATTTTTTGAGGGTACTTTATTCATTCATATTTACCTTGGGCAAAATCAAGTAGATAACCACTTATATTTTTCTAACCCAAACACTACTTATTTTTATAATATTCGCCAAATATACCGCTTTTCGGTTAACTTACAAAGTTAATCAGAATTTTTCAGATAAACGGTAATTTATACGGTTGGGAAGCTTTAACTATTGTTGATATGAATGCATAAATTGAGTTGTTATAGCTTTTATAATTCAGCCAGAAATCAGCTACCTGATAGTTGATCATCGCGCACTTTAGGGTTAAAAAAACCATCAGCCCAATCTGCATCAGCTTCATTGCCTTTGCTGTCGATAAGAGGGAAGTCAGAATCATTCCAACCTTTTACGCCCGTTTTGAGCGAGGTTATATTGTTATAACCCAGCGCCATCATGGTTTGACCCGCTAGCACACTACGGTTGCCGGATCGGCAAATGACCAGAATTGGTTGATCACGTGCATTAACTAACTCGGGAATGGTTTCTGCATAATTCCACTCACAAGCCTGCTCTAAAATACCCCGTGGCGTATGAATACTGTTTTGAATGTGTGCGCCCTCGAATTCTTCAGGCTCTCGAATATCTAATAAAATCGCGTTTGGATTTTCTGCTTGAAAATCCTCTACATCCCATGGGAATATTTCTTTTACGCCTTGAGTAAGCGCATCAGCTATTAGATCGTTAAATGTTTTAGCCATTTTTTGGGTCTCGGTGTTTTAGAATTCCATTATAATATTTTGCCCACCATTCATCCAACATTTTAAAGCGTCAATCTCATACGCAGGTCAATAATTAAGCAAAGTCTTTTGCCTAGGTAATTTACAGACTATCCTTTCTTAACATTCTATCAAATGAGACCTTGCACAAAAATATAGCAAAAGAAATTAAGTCATTTCTATTTCTACTTTCGTGCAAAAAATCATATATACATGACCATCTGAATTAGTGGTTTAACCCAAAAAGAACGATACTTATGACTAAACAAAACACCAGCACCATTTTTTCAAACCGTAAAGAAGTTCTCTTAAATGATAACGGAGAACCTCATATTATTCGTTATATCCTATGGGGGAAAAAAGGTGGTCTAAATCAAAAGTATCATGGTCGTGGGCTTTATTTACAAAAAATAATTACTTCTGATACTACGAAATATTTATATGACCACCCTTGGCGCTGGGGTCGATTTGTTTTATGGGGGCGTTTTATGGAAAAAACACAAAATAAAGCAAGCCCTATCGTACATTCTAACCAAGTAGGCGCATTTCACTTAAAACTACTTGTTTCTAGTCGGTTTGCACATACCATTGAATTATTGGATAACAAGCCCGTGTGGATGTTATTTTGGCACGGTCGCGCTAGGAACCAATGGGGATTTTGGGTTGCACATAAAAAAATAAGCTGGCGTGAATACTTGGGAATAAAAAGTAGTAACGAAATGACCCAAGATTAAACACTGTGGTAAGGATTTTTTTTAACCTTGCTACTAAACTTCTCGTTTTGGGGGCATTGTCTTGGGGGTCTTTTTCACCCCATGCTCTACCGCCATTACTGCTGCCGTAATTCGTGAACTGATATTAAGCTTTCTTAAAATAGCTTTTACATGTAGTTTAACAGTCCCATCTGAAATACCTAAGTTTCTAGCAATCACTTTATTGCTTTGGCCTTCGGCTAAAAGCTTTAATATTTCAAACTCTCGTGGTGTTAAAACAGCAAAGGGATCTTCTTTTTCTTTTTTTGGTTGTGATTCTGCTTGAACTGCACTGGCTAGTACGGTTGCTAAATCAGGTGCTACTACGGTTTTACCGAGCATTATATCTTGCAATGCAACCACGAGATCATCGGGATCCATATCTTTTAAAAGATAACCTTGAGCACCATTGCGTAACGCACCGACTAGGTCTTTTTCTTCACTACTTGTAGTTAGCATGGCTACGGGTAGCTTAGGCTGAGCTTCTTTAAGTTTTTTTAATACGCTAATGCCATCCATTTCAGGCATTCGCATATCCAACAAAACGACGTCTAAGTCTTCTGCTTGAGCTATTTTCAACCCCTCTGAACCACTACCAACCGCTGCAACGACTTCAATTTTACGGCGGGTTAATAAATCTCGTAAGCCAGCACGAAATAATGTGTGATCGTCAATTAGTAGTATTTTTTCATTCATAATGTTTTATAGCTTTTCATGTGGAGTCATGTTTCTAAATAAGTGGGGTATTGACAGACTCAGAAGGTAATTGGGCGTCATGTTTCTGACGGTTTTTTAATTTACTCAATGCCTCGGAAGTGACATTAACATGAGTCTTTACATCAAAACTTAGTTGTACCAGCGTACCTTCACCATCATCTGATTCAAAAAGAATTTCACCTTTTATTCGCTCAGCACGCTCTCGCATTATTGAAAGCCCAAGGTGTTCACCGGTTTTGCTGTCTGGGCCTAGTGGCTGCGTAGGCAAACCAATCCCATCATCTTCCACCAGCACACTACAGTGACCTTCTTCAGTACTGCTCATTAAGATTCGAATATTTTTTGCTTCTGCATGCTTTTTAATATTCGCCAATGCTTCTTGAACGATACGAACCACTTCTATTTCTATATCTCGCGGTAAGTTTTCTAAATCCCAGTTATGGTAAAAGAACACATCCGCATTTGTCTCTTGTCGAAAACGCTGAGTTAAGCGCTCTACTGCTCGTACAACACCCTTGCCATCAATAGGCGCTCTAAAATCGGTTATTAAACTTCGAAGTTCGGCATAAGCATCATCAATCGTAGATTCCAATCCTTCAAGTTCATGCCAGATGACTTCTTCGTTACCTTGATTCATTGAGTCATCAAACAAACGTACTTTAAAACGCAGACTTGCTAGAGTTTGCGCTAATGAGTCGTGCAACTCATGTGCCATCCGTGTACGCTCTTCTATGATGGATAAGGTTCGAGCATCTTCTTCTACGCCTGCTTGCTCAATGGCCATACCTAAATGTTTGCCAATACTAATTAATAGTTCATGCTCACCTTCTAAAAACTCATGTTCTTTGCGTTGTATAAAGAGATTATAAACGCCTAATGTTTTACCACGATACTGCAAGGGTATAGCCAACATTTCGATATCTTTATCATTAGCAAAAAAACTACTACCCACAATGAGGCCACACTTAGCGACATTGCTATTAATCATCACACGGGTATCGTTAAGTGCTTTACCGCACAAGCAGTTAGGTGCAGGCAAAAGCTCTTCTTTTTTCACGATTTCATCACTCAAACCGATACTGGCAACCAAACGCATTTGATCATCTTTACCCAATAAACGCACTGTTGCTGCCTCGGCGTGAACAACGTCCGTTAGGGTGTGTAAAAAACGTTGTAATAAATCTTCTAAACTGTGTGACTGATTGATACAGGATGCGACATCATAAAGCACACTAAGGTAATATTTTTTTTGCTCAATATGGCGCGCTTGACGCGATAGCCGTTGTTGCTGAAGTTGTGATAATGATTCATAGTCCTCTGCAATGGCGTTTATGTGCTCTCTAATGCCTTTAGAGGGACACCGCTCTGACCGAACTAACATTCTCGTCGTGGTATCACCTTGCAAAAGTTGACTTGCCCAGACTGATAAATCTTTACTAAATAAACTGAATTGGCGCCACATCCAATAAAAAAGTAAAACCACTCCCAAGCCTGCAGATAGCCACAGTACAGTCATTAAAGGTGCTAGCCAGCTAGGATTTTCTTCATTATTTATGGCCCAAAAATAGGTTGCGCCTATTGATACGAAAACTGTTAAGAGTAAAAATAGAAATATTCGTGCAGCCCAAGGGAATACGATTAACTCTTGCTTGTCTAAACTACGCTGTAAATACGTGGTGTTTTGTTGTGACGGCTGACTACTATTTTCATTATCATAAGCAAGCGCGGTATCAGTAGCACTCTTTGTAAGAGAGTCTTCTAGTGGCTTAAACGTTATAGGTGCTGCATTTGCTTCTGACATATATTCTTAGTCTTCTATCGGAGGTTTATAACTCGGATCATTTGGATTTAAAAAGACAATTTCATGCGTACCGTCTATTTCTACATAATCCATCGTCATACCTGTAATCAAAGGTATGCTTGCAGCATCAACAACCAACTGAATATTTTTTTCAGTGAATGTTTTATCGGTTTTGTTTTCATGATCATCAAAACCCATGCTGTAATGAAATGAGCCATCAGGCATGACCTTTATGGCAATACGAAGTGGTAATTTTTCTTCACCCATTTGCTCTAATGAAATCGCTACTTGCTTAGCAGCGGCATCTGAAATTTTAATCATTTTTTAATCCTTTACGATATTGTGTTCTAAAGACTTTCTGCTTAACTTAAACCTAAATCCGTAACTTCACTACGGAACTGCATGTAATCCACATTGAAGTCATGAATTAAGGTTGAATCTACAACATGAAACAGTTTATTACTTGTTTTTATGGATAAACTCGACAAAACGCTGCACCCAATGGAAGCTCTCTGTATCACGCATATGTGCATAGGTAGCTAATAAATTTTTGTAAACCCAACCATCATATTCACCCGTTATACCGACACCACGTTGCACTTTGTAGGCAAATTTACCTTTTTTAGTGAGCATATCAATTTCCGTATTTTCTAAATGCGAATAATGAAACTCGTGTGCTTTAATTATTTTTAGCGGTTGCTCGTTATTAAGTGCAACCTGCCAAAGGTTATCTGCTGTTTCTTGTAACTCAACATAGCCGCGACCCTGCGGCGTTGCATTCATCTTAGCATCTGCTGGAATAATACCAACCATTGGTACTGATTGCCCATTCCAATGTAAACTTTGTGACAAATACATCAAGCCACCACATTCAGCGTAAGTGGGTAGACCTTCCTCAATTGCTTTTTTAATGTGATAACGCATCGAGGTATTATCTGCTAAGGCTTGCATTTGTGTTTCTGGAAAACCACCTCCGATAAATAAACCATCTAAATTTTCTGGGAGTTTTTCGTCGTGTAAGGTATTAATCGTTACCAACTCAACCCCCAAGTCACGAAAAGCCTGCTTATCACTTTCGTAATAAAAACCAAAAGCTGGGTCTTCACAAATGCCTACCCGAAGCGTGTTTTTAAGGGGTATCTTTAAGCTGTGATTTTTTTCTTGATAACCGGAAGGCTCTAACTCGGGTGATCTATTCGAAATCGCCAATAATGCTTCTAAATCAACAGAGTCTGCAACAACGTTGGCAATATCATCAATTTTTTGTACTGCATCTTGCGACTCATTGCTGGGCATTAAGCCTAGATGCCTTTCGTCTATTTGTAACAAATGATTAGTTTTTACAACGCCAAGCACGGGTATATCAGTATATTCTTGCGTAACCGCACGTAACTTTTGCTCGTGACGACCGCCACTCGACAAGTTATAAATAACCCCAGTGATATCCACATCTTCATCAAAGGCCTGATAACCTTGCAACAGCGGTGCAACACCCCGCGTTACGCCACGCGTATCAATCACTAACACCACGGGGCTTTGAGTCAATTTTGCCATTGCCGCATTACTGTCAGAACCATCAAGTGCAACACCATCGTAAAGGCCTTTATTACCTTCAGTGATGCTGATATCAGCACCTTCACCGTAGCGCACTAAGTAGTCCGTTATTTCACAGTCAGACATGGTATTAAAATCAAGATTGTGGCAAGCTCGTTGACTAGCACGCGTTAGCCACAAAGGGTCGATATAATCAGGACCTTTTTTAAATGATTGCACCTTAAACCCCTGTTTATTTAATGCCGCGCACAAACCTATCGATAAGGTTGTTTTACCTGATGACTTATGCGCTGCAGAAATGTAAATACGTGGGATTAACATGCGTTTAATAATAATTGATTATATTTGAAAGAACAGAATGAAGCCTGTATTTATATGCATTTTGATTACTTTTCTGATAAAGCACACCCCTCAAACTGAATGCCCGACCAGCCTGTTTTCATAAAGTTACGGATATTTTGGTGATTATCTTCCTCAGGATGCTGTAAAACATCCTCGCGATAGTACGCTCCAAAACAAGCCAATGTTTGCTCTTGCGTCAATTGATGTAAATCAGCGAATGAAAATAATTTACATGAGCCATCATTTTGCCCTGCTTTATTAAGCAAGTTACCGTTACTAAATTCGGTGGGGGTAAAGTCGTACTTGCCATCAATAACGCTAATTAAATCTTTAAAATCAATCATTTCAGGTCTGTTTTTAAGCATTTCTAAGAAATTTTCTAGGTTCATATTATCACTCTACTGTTAATCCTATCACTGAAATTTGTCGACCATAATCAGGCAATTTTTGATGCGAATTGCGTCGGTAACTAAAAAACTCATCACTACGTTGATAAGTATCTAAACCAATATCCGATACCTCTATGCAACTACGCGCGCACTGCTTTAACAAATAAGCAGGTAGGTCAAAAAAAACCTTACCCTCATTATGCAGTAAAAACTCATTAACGTTAAAATCACTCATTGAGCTAAGTTCATTAATAAAGTCTTCTTGCACTTCATAAGCAGCTTGATGTATCGTCGGGCCAATACTAGCCATAATTTTTTCGCGTTGAGCGCCTAGCTCAAGCATTTTTCCTATAACAGACTCTATAATCCCACTCACCGCTCCACGCCACCCTGCATGCGCTGCGGCGATTACTTTGCCATCACTCGAAGCGAATAAAACTGGCGTACAATCAGCGCCTAAAACACTCAAAGCAACACCCTTTTGGGTGGTAATTAACGCATCACCATCTGGAAAGTCCTTATCTCTCGCGGATTTAATCTGATGAACCTGTTTACTATGGATCTGATTTACGCCAAATAGCTTTACATCGCTCATCCCTAATGCTGCCATAACGCGTTGCCTATTCTCGGCCACATTGTCAGGCTTATCATCCGAGCTAGGACTGCAATTTAGAGAGCTATAAACTCCCGTAGAGACACCACCATTTTTTGTAAAAAAACCATGCTGCACCCCTTTAATATTGGCTATAACGGAATCTTGTTTGAAATTAATTTCGCCCATCATTGCTATCCATTACTCTACGGTTGTTTAAATCAATTTTTGCCTTCTCTCTAAGTTCTTTTAATAGTTTTTTATTGGCATAACCATCACCAGCTAGACCTTGCTCTAATTGCCATGTGCGGATTGCTTCTCGTGTTTTCGCGCCCATTTTTCCATCATTGGGCCCAGGATCATGCCCATTAAGGCTAAGGCGTAACTGAATTTCTTCGATATCATAATAACTAAGTGCTTTATCTTCTCGCGGCCAAGCGGTTTGAATCCCTTCACCACCCGCTAACAAACGACTTAGTTGCGCCACACCAAGAGCATAGCTGGACGAATTATTATAGCGTTTAATAATATGAAAATTATGAGTAACTAAAAAGACAGGTCCAAAGCGCCCTGCAGGAATAAACAAACTGGCTAAGCGCTGAATATAAGGGAAAGGCCGTGCATTAATGCTATTTACTTCAAGTTCTTTCCATTGTAAAAAACGTAATTCGTAAGAAGACGTATTGAGTTTCCAATCAAAATCATTTGGTAGTCTGACTTCAACCCCCCAGTCTTCATCTTTTCGCCAGCCTGATTCAGACAAGAAATTTGCGATTGAAGCAAAAACATCTGGAAGAGAAGTCCAAATATCAACCTTTCCATCCTCATTATAATCAACCGCATATTTCCGATAGGAGCTTGGCATAAACTGCGCTTGACCCATTGCTCCCGCCCATGAACCGACTAATTTGTCCGGTTGTAGTTTTTGATCTTGGATAATCTTCAAGGCCTCTAATAACTCTGTTTGAGCAAATTCAGAACGCTTGCCATGATGCGCTAAAGTCGCCAACGAACGTATCACACTTTTACTACCATAATTTCGACCAAAATCACTTTCCATCGCCCAAATTGCTACAATTGTTTCACGCTGTACGCCATATTTTTGCTCTATTTCATCAAATAGCTTTTTATATTTTTTTAATAACTGACTACCTTTTTTTAGGCGCTGTTTAGAAATCGCATTATCAAGATATTCCCAAATATTACGCGTGAATTCTGGTTGGCTAGCATCTAATTTTAAAACCTCATAATCAGGCTTTAAATCCTCTAAAGCTGCCTTAATGACTTTAGGGTTTATGTCGTTTTGCATCGCCAGCTCTTTAAATGCTTGCTTCCATTGCTCAAAAGACTGTGGAATAACCAATTTTTCAATTAAAGTGTCTGTTTTTTTATTATTTTCTTTGTTAACTTCAATTTTTTCCGCACCAAGCTCTGCCTCCAGTATAACGTTAAAAACCGTCATGGCTAACACTGCAATAAAATAGTATAAATTCTTGTTAACGCCCATATTTCAATCGTAATAAAATTAACCTTGCGGCTTCGACATACAACGAGTCACGTATTTGCTGCTCTTCTTTTACCTTTCCTAGTGCAAAATCAGCGTTATACAGGAAGGTTTTATCAAGATTAATTCGCTGTCGAGTAAAAGACCTTTTGCTATTTTTTGAACCAAACAAAACATCGTAGTTAAACTTCAAAGAAATCAGGTAAATTCTTGCTTTACGTTCTTTATTATAGGCAACAATACGTTTATCTTCTCGTAGATTGATTAAGCGAATTTTAGTCTTGGATTGCGCACTAAGCTGACCACCTGACTCTTGTATTGCACTTTCCAAGGCTTTACGCAAACCACTTTCTATTGGCTCTCCGATAACTTGAAGTTGCTGAAATTCAGCTGCTAAAGGGGTGTTTTTGCGTAACTGAAAACTACAACCTTGTAGCATAACCACCAGACAAGTGGATAAAATCATTAATGCAGTTATTTTTTTAAGCATAAATTCTTTTAAGATAATCAAACTAATTAGCCACGATATTAACTAAACGCCCTTTTACAACAATGACTTTTCGCACCGTTTTATCCGCAATAAATTGAGCAACATTTTCATTTTCTAATGCTAGGCTTTCAATAGTTTTATCATCTGCATCAACATCAACATCAACTTTTCCACGAAGTTTTCCATTAACTTGAATCATCATTTGAATATTAGATTGTTCCAAAGCATCTTCAGCAATTTCAGGCCAAGCCTGATCCATTACCAATCCTTCTTTACCCAACATCAACCACAACTCTTGAGCAACATGAGGCATAACAGGCGATAGCATTAAAACAATGGACTCCAATGCTTCTTGGCGAATTGCTTCGGCTACTACACCGTCTTCATGGTATTTTGATAGCTGATTGATAAGTTCCATATTTGCAGCAATTGCGGTATTAAAAGTAAAACGACGCGACATGTCATCCGTTACTTTTTGTAGCGTACTATATACTTTACGGCGTAATTCTTGCTGAGGATTTGTTAACTTATCAACATCTAAATTAGTATTGGGGGCTGACTTAACATGCTCGTAAACTTGTCGCCATAAGCGCTTAATAAACCGATTTGCACCCTCGACACCCGTATCTGACCACTCCATGGATTGATCAGGTGGTGCGGCAAACATGGAAAAAACACGCAAGGTATCAGCACCATATTTTTCAATAAGTTCAGCGGGATCAACACCATTATTCTTAGATTTTGACATTTTGCTCATGCCATCGGTGCTCAGATTTCGACCCTGAGCATCTGTCATTTTGGTAACTTTTCCTTTGCTGTTTGTTTCAAGTTTAACGTCTTTTGGTGCAACCCATTCTTGCCCACCCGCATCATTTTCATAGTAAAACGTATCAGCTAACACCATCCCTTGTGTCAGTAGTTTGGTAAAGGGCTCGTCGCACTCAATGAGACCTTCATCACGCATAAGCTTATTAAAGAAACGCGCATAAAGCAGATGTAATACTGCATGTTCGATACCACCGATATACTGATCAACAGGTAGCCAATAGTCAGCACGTTTGTCCAGCATAGATTGATCATTACCGGGGCCGGTGTAACGCGCGTAATACCATGATGATTCAAAGAAGGTATCAAAGGTATCCGTTTCACGTGTTGCATCCTTGCCACATTTTGGGCAACTTGTTTCATAAAACTCTGGCATCTTTTTAATCGGGGAGGAGCCTGATTCATCAAACTCGATATCGGTGGGTAGCTCGACCGGTAAATCGTCATCAGGAACAGCCACCGCACCACAATCATCACAATAAATAATCGGAATTGGGCAACCCCAATAGCGTTGACGAGAAACCCCCCAATCACGCAAACGATAGTTGATTGTTTTGCGACCTTTTTTTGCTTCTTGTAAAAAACCGGCAATCGCATCAACCGCCTCTTGCGAACTTAAACCGCTAAACTCCCCAGAGTTAATTAATAAACCCTTTTCGGTGTAAGCACCCTCTTGTATATTTAGGCTATTGGCAACCGTGTCATTTGCCGAGGTTATCACTTGTTGAATGGGTAGTTTATAGGTTTTAGCGAAATCCCAATCACGCTCATCATGAGCGGGTACAGCCATCACAGCGCCCGACCCATAACTCATTAATACAAAATTCGCCACCCAAATAGGCACACTTTCGCCCGAAATCGGGTGGATCGCGTTAACACCAGTGGCGATACCTTTTTTATCCATCGTTGCCATTTCAGCTTCAGTCGCTTTAAGGCTTTTACATTCTTCGATAAACGTTTGGAGCTCAGGGTTTTCTACAGCTGCTCGCTCTGCCAAGGGATGCTGTGGTGCTACCGCTAAATAAGTAACCCCCATTAAAGTATCTGGTCTTGTGGTGAAAACACTTAGTGCTTCGTCACTGTGTTCAAGGCCGAATTCAAGTTCCACACCTTCTGAACGCCCTATCCAGTTCTCTTGCATGGTGCGCACTTGTTGTGGCCATTCTTCTAATTTACGAACATCTTCTAACAACTCATCAGCATAAGCAGTGATTTTTAAAAACCATTGATCAATCTCTCGTTGTTCTACAACCGCACCAGAACGCCAACCACGCCCATCAACCACTTGTTCATTCGCCAATACTGTTTGGTCTACAGGATCCCAATTTACATTTGATTTTTTACGATATACCAAGCCTTTTTCAAACAGCTTTAAGAAAAACCATTGCTCCCAACGATAATAATCTGGCTTGCACGTAGCTAACTCGCGTGACCAGTCATAGGCAAAACCCATAGTTTTAAGTTGTCCACGCATATCGGCAATATTGTCATCAGTCCACTTTGCAGGGGGGACGTTATTTTTAATTGCAGCATTTTCAGCCGGCAAGCCAAAGGCATCCCAACCCATCGGTTGAAGCACATTTTTACCTTGCATTCGCTGGAATCGAGAAATAACATCACCAATGGTGTAGTTTCGCACATGCCCCATATGCAGTTTTCCACTCGGATAGGGAAACATTGAAAGGCAGTAAAACTTTTCTTTATCGGGATCTTCGGTGACTTCGAAAGACTTATTATCTTCCCAAAGCTTTTGCACACTCGGCTCAATAGTCGTATGGCTGTAAAACTCTTGCAGGGCATTCATATCTTGAGGGAATTTATCTGACATAGCTTATCGGTATCATTAATGGCTAAACGCGCCAATATTATCTGGGAACTGAAGAATACCGAGGATTATTAAAAGTGGCTACTTTTTCCGTACAATAAAAAATATCTTTTTTTATTCGAATACCTTCTATCCCCCGTCTATCAACAGATATCCAGCATAATAAAAAATCACTATATTAATTTTTGCTAATAAAGTAATATTCGCACCTTTAAAAACTTTATTGGATTCTTTTATGCAAAAGCTAGGCACAACACTTTCGTCATTTATTATTGATGAACAACGTAAACTTGGCAATAAAGCCAGTGGTGAGTTCACCGGTCTTCTTAATGACATTACCATTGCTTGTAAGGGTATTGCTAACCTCGTTAATATGGGTGACTTAGCCGATGTACTCGGTGCGACAGAGAGTGAAAACTCAATGGGTGACGTGCAAAAAAAGATGGACTTGATTGCCAATGATCTTTTTATTGATGCTTTAGAAAATAACGGCCACTGTGCTGGCATGGCATCCGAAGAGCTTGATGAAGTACTGACATTACCTGATGGCAAACCACGAGGAAATTACCTTGTGACCTTCGACCCTTTAGATGGCTCTTCTAATATGGATATCAATATGGATGTAGGTGCGATTTTCTCTGTTTTAAAAGCACCAAAAGGTAAGGAAAATCCAACTGCAGAAGATTTTGCAAAGCCAGGTACTGAGCAAGTTGCCGCGGGTTACTGTTTATACGGCCCTTCTAGCATGATGGTTTTAACCACTGGAACTGGCGTTAATGGTTTCACGCTATGTACGTCTATCGGTGAATTTATCCTCACCCATCCTGATATGAAAATTCCTGAAGAAACTGCTGAATTTGCGATTAATGCATCAAATCAACGCTTCTGGGAACCCGCTGTTCAAGAATATATTGCAGATTGTATTCAAGGCGAGGAAGGCAAACTAGGTAAACGTTATAATATGCGCTGGGTTGCGGCGATGGTGGGCGAGATTCACCGAATCCTTTGTCGCGGTGGCGTTTTCTTATATCCAATTGATGAGCGCAACCGTGACGTAGGTGGCAAGCTTCGTTTACTATACGAAGGCAACCCAATGGCGATGATTGTTGAGCAGGCTGGCGGCGCCGCCGATACTGGTTATGGTCGCATCATGGAAGTTCAACCTAATGGCGACCCACATCAACGAGTACCTGTGATCATGGGTTCTAAGAACGAAGTTGAAAAGATTTTGAGTTACCACAAAAGCTAATTTTTACTTAAGTAACAACAAATAACAAAGCCTCACATTGTGAGGCTTTGTTCGTTATAGAATTAAGGAATCTAAACATCAGACAACACCGTTATGAAATAAGCACCCTCTCAATCATCAGCTGCACGCTACAATCTCCCCGAAACTCATTCACCTCTAGCTTATATAACAAGTGTACCTCGCCACCCTCTTCCGGCCATTCATCTACATCAACATTAAAAGCTATCGCTTGTATCGTTTTTTGTTCTGCTAAGCCCGCTTTACCACTTCTCTGTTTATCACAAGGCCGTAGGATCAATTTTAAATGCTTCTCTTTTAGTAAACGTTTATTGACCAGCGTGAACTTATTATCAAAGACTGGTGGGGGAAAGTGCTGCCCCCAAGGTGCTGCAAAACGCAAAGAATCTGCACTTCGTAAATTAAAATCATCAGCCTCTAACCGGCCATCACTGTAATGCACTTCTTGAAAAGTCTCAGTGTTAGCTTGTGCCAAAACGACCTTACAAATAGCCTTGTCAAATATTTCTAACTGAGACTCATTTAAACTCAACCCTGCTGCCATTGCATGACCACCAAACTTTTCTAGTAAGCCTGCATTTTCCGTGGCGACCACATCAAAAACATCACGAATATGAATACTTGGAATGGAACGTGCCGATCCTTTAATTTGAGTGTTCTTAGGGTCATCAGCATCCGCCGGAGCAAATATAACAGTGGGTCGATGATAACGCTCTCTCACTCGGGCGGCTAAAATTCCGATAACGCCTTGATGCCAGTTTTTCTTATACAAACAAATAACAGGGGGTAACTCGCCTTGAAGTTTATTTTGATCAAGCTCATCAAGTAGAAGCAACGCTTCAGCCTTCATGCTATCTTCAATGGCGCGGCGCTCAATATTAAGATCATCCAATGCAGTTGCATAGTCCAGCGCAGTGACAGGGTCATTACACAATAAGCATTCGATCCCTAAGGACATATCATCTAATCGCCCAGCAGCATTCAGTCGTGGGCCACAGGTAAAACCTAAATCAGCACTAACGGCATTTTGGCTATTGCGTTTAGCCACTTGAAATAAAGCCACTATGCCTGCGCAGGCCAAACCACTACGTAATCTTCGTAGGCCCTGCTCAACTAAAATACGGTTATTATTATCTAAAGGCACTACATCGGCGACCGTACCTAGCGCCACTAAATCAAGCAGCTCAGTTAGATTGGGTTCGGGGATATTGTTACTTTTAAAGTATTGTTCTTTCAGCAACTTACTTTTCAATGCCAACATGACATAAAAAATAACACCCACACCAGCTAAATTTTTGGAGGGAAAATCACAGCCTGCTTGGTTTGGATTAACAATTGCATCAGCCGTGGGTAACGTTCTAGCGGGCAAATGGTGATCGGTAATAATAACCGTGTAGCCTTTACTCTTAGCATGAGCAACACCCTTAATACTCGAAATTCCATTATCCACCGTAATAATTAAATCAGGGGAAAACTTAGCAGCCTCATCGACAATTTCAGGGCTTAGGCCATAACCAAATTCAAAGCGATTCGGGACTAAATAGTCTACCTGTTGATGCCCTATCATAGCCAACGCGCGAACGGCTAGAGCGGTCGAGGTTGCACCATCCGCATCAAAATCACCAATAATTAGGATTTGAAGTTGATTATTAATCGCGTTGGCTAAAAGCTTTGTGGCTTGAGCAATACCTTTTAGTTGCGAAATAGGATGCAAGTTTTTAAGCTGCATCACAAGTTCACCCTGAGAGTCCACACCTCGCATAGCATAAACACGATCCAACAAACTTGCCGGCTTACCTTTGGTTGTAATATTACCGATTTGCTTACGCCTTACCAATTTCATAGACTAAGCTCGCTGAGTGAGTTAAGTCTTTTTTTCCAAAACTTCCACCGTGAGGTGTGTTGCGGTTCGATTAATTTCCCACCACAACTATCAATCTGTATGGTGATTTTCTTATCTTTCCATAACGCAGACAATGGTTTAAAAAGGCATTCCTCTAAACGTTTCAATTCTTTTTGATACGCCTCGGGATCATCATTAATAGCACTCTCCACAAGGCTCTCATTAATAATAATTAACTTACCTTTTAAATGAGCTGAAAAATCAAATTCTGCCAATGCTGTATCATCAATACCTCCTAGTGTAGAAGTGCTTTGCTTATCAAGAAATTGTTGATAAGAACACTTTCCTGCTATGGCAAGCATCCCTCCTGATACGGCATTATCACTCAAAATTATAGATGGCCTCTGCTTGGCATTGATTCGCTTCCCCCCTCCCCACAGCCACAGACTGTTTACAGTAGGCAAGCCCACTGTTTCTCTATACTGATTAAGTGGCGCTGAATGTAATAGCATTTGTATTTCATTTTGCAAAGCTTGCCAATTACGCTGATCTGATTGTATTGGATGATGCGCTATATTTTTTTTTAAAACATTATCTAGTGGTGTAGTACTTAAGCTTTCCATCTTTGAAGATGATAGATACCACTGACTGTTTGAGCCAATAGTAAAAGTTAACCCATCTTGCTTAAAATGGGTGTTTAGTAAATCAATTAATTCATTTGCCTCTGCGGTGGTCAAGTCGGTTATTTTATCTGTGAGCGTTATATCACTCATTCCCACAACAAGATGTACAGGATCAGCACAGAGTAACAGTGAATCTTTTGGTGGTACTGAATGGCAGTGCGCTTGATAGCGGTAATGCGCTACAGGCAATTCATCTTGGATTGGTATATCCAGTGAAGCAAATAAACTTGCATTAATTCCATTCGCTGATGATTGATACTTAGAACTATAACCCTGCAGAAGTGTTGTTAAGTACGGACTATGTACCTCAAAAAGATAGCCTTTTCCCCAACGTTTTAAAGGCTGAAAGAGCTGCGGAATAATTAAGTGTACCAAAGGCTTATGAGCCATGCTGACGAGTCACCGCGAAAAGATTACAGGTGTAAAAAATGGTCGGGATGGCCAGATTCGAACTGACGACCACCACACCCCCAGTGTGGTGCGCTACCAGACTGCGCTACATCCCGAAAACTTTTTTCTAACTTAATTTCTTTTATACAAGAATATTTAAGAAATTAGATAAAAAAGCGAAGAATACAGGATAGAAACAAAAATATCACCCTGTTTACAGATCATATGGAATATATTAATTGCACTCAATAGTTTTATGCATTGCACAACAATTACTCATTATTTATGAGACCTTTGCACGAGAGTGCAAAAATCCCACAAAAATGGGATAATAGCATTTTACCCAACAGGTTCACAAAATGGCTTGGAAAAATATCAAACAGCAAAGTTTTGCCGATGATCTTGTTGTGATTCATAGCGCC
>Ga0256839_1001733_pt1 | contig 25792 bp, 27 predicted proteins | sample 354166metaG_FD_185968 | JGI IMG/M metagenome (GOLD analysis project Ga0256839, IMG submission 185968) | Hydrothermal vent microbial communities from Mid Atlantic Ridge, Atlantic Ocean - 354-166 | ecosystem: Environmental > Aquatic > Marine > Hydrothermal vents | place: Atlantic Ocean: Mid... | reverse complement strand
GAACCAGGTCGCAATCCCTTATTCATTAGGTCTTCTTTGATTCGATATTGCGGGCGTTGCCCGTACGTGCATGAACAGTCGCAATCCCTTATTCATTAGGTCTTCTTTGATTCAAGAGCAAGGAACAGATGATGGAGGCTTTTACCTCGTCGCAATCCCTTATTCATTAGGTCTTCTTTGATTCCTATTTATGGTACCACCTGGTAGTATGTGGTATCAGTCGCAATCCCTTATTCATTAGGTCTTCTTTGATTCTTCGCCGCCACAGACGGCCTGGCAAGCCCTATGTCGCAATCCCTTATTCATTAGGTCTTCTTTGATTCGTAGATGCTACTAAAGTTGTAGAACCGAGCCAGGTCGCAATCCCTTATTCATTAGGTCTTCTTTGATTCTCTTTTCACTTCCGTCCCTTGGGCAAGTGGAAGAGTCGCAATCCCTTATTCATTAGGTCTTCTTTGATTCAGAGAAACTGTCAAGGCTTTTAGTCTTGGCGTCGCAATCCCTTATTCATTAGGTCTTCTTTGATTCATTCTCTCCCTCTCACAACCCGCCGGTTGTGGGAGTAGTCGCAATCCCTTATTCATTAGGTCTTCTTTGATTCCGATGAGGGCAGGGAGTATCCTGAGGAGGAGGCAAGGTCGCAATCCCTTATTCATTAGGTCTTCTTTGATTCTGGGAAGCTGAAGGAAAGGTTCCCTGGACTGAAAGTGTCGCAATCCCTTATTCATTAGGTCTTCTTTGATTCCTTCATCCGGTTCTCCCTTGAGCGGGAGATGGGTCGCAATCCCTTATTCATTAGGTCTTCTTTGATTCGAAACCAACCTACAAAAGCATAGTCCATACCTACGTCGCAATCCCTTATTCATTAGGTCTTCTTTGATTCCTGGATGGAGATAGTGAGATGGATAGGCGCCTTTGGCCGGGCGGTCGCAATCCCTTATTCATTAGGTCTTCTTTGATTCGATGCACTCGAAAAAATCGAGAAGAAATTTCCAGGTCGCAATCCCTTATTCATTAGGTCTTCTTTGATTCTAAGAGAGTCCCACATGTGTGTGGCAGTAGCCGTCGCAATCCCTTATTCATTAGGTCTTCTTTGATTCAGCACCCCTGAAATTTTCTCCGTAAGCATCGATAGTTACAAGGAGGGTTGTGCAAGTTCCCCTCATCTTTCCGATCAACCTGTTTTTCCCGCATTTTGAATATTGAATTTTGAATCGGACGGAACAGAAATCCTCACTCAAGATAAATTTCTATCCCGTCCGGCACCCTGTCCCCACATCCCAGAACCATCACCTTGTAATCAGACGGAAGCGGATATATCCTTACGTCATCAGCCTCTTCATCAATGAGATCGCTCAGCCTTTCCTTGAGTTGCTGAAGTTCTCGCCATGTCAAAGAGCAGTGAAACACCGAGTACTGAAGATGAATGCCCCGGCCCTTCATGAACCGGTACACCCTCCCCAGTCTTGCCGGCTTCGTTATGTCATAGCATACAACATAATTCGCCTTCATGACAATATTTCCCTCATCAATTCAAAAAGCTCGTCAATCGTATTGTTCAGCTTCTCCAGGGTCTCGCTCCGCTTGTTCTCAAACCTGTGAACAATGTTCCTGATGCCGCTGTCCGTGACCACCGGTTGCCCTTTCTCGTTTTTTATCAGCTCTCCGAGGCCTGACGAGCGGAAAAACTGCATTGTCTGTATGTCGCTCTCACCACCCATGACATAACATATGTCCAGGGCGAATCCGAAATTATGCCTCCGGTGAATCACACCGGGATGCGGGTCGAGCCCTGAGTCCGCAAGACACTGCATTATCATGTTCCTGAACAGGGCGGTGACTATGCCGTTGACCGCTTGCCACTTTCTCTCTCCGACTTTCCTGACATCTTTGAGAATTTCCTGGTAGTTGCCCTCCCCGAATCCGCCCGCGGACAGCCGCTGGGCCGGCCGGGGGGCGTATTTCTTTATGAAATTCAACTGGTAGAGCGCCCGCCGGGCCGACGCCCACTTCCGGAAACGCCGGATTGTCCTCTCAGACTGCAGGAGCGCCCTCTGCTCCCTGTAATGATCCGGCAGCCTGTGATTGTACGGCAGCACAACCGCCGTCTCCTCCGCCCTGGTGTTAATAAACGTAATCGGCGTGTTGTTGTCTGCAAACAGGGTTATCATGCCCGAGTCAAGACGCACATTGCCGATCACAACAACCCTGTCCACGAGCCGCGCCGGTATCCTCCTTCCGGCCCTGCCTTCTTCCCTGACCCATATCGAGGGGCCGTCCCTCTCTATCACGGGCTTATTTGTCTGGTTTATATACAGGGTCCTGCCCATCCATGATCCTCCTTGCAATCCCTCTTACTTCTTCAACCCAGCCGGGCCTCATCCGCCGGGCCCATTCCTCGTACACGGGATAGAATTTCTTCCTGCCCGCCTTTTTCAGGTAACAGCCAGGACGCTCATCGTTCCTCACAAAATCCCTCTCCGTCAGAACGCGCTCCCTGAAGAGTCTCCATACGAATTCGTCCACGGGCGGACGGTAGGGTTCGACAAGGTCGCACGCAAGGGACTCCCTCCCGTAGTCGAACTGATGGTAAAACCCGATAACGGGATCAAGGCCGATAACCTCTATCTCCCTGACAAGCTCGAAATGCACCAGCGTGTAACAGAGCGAAAGCACGGCGTTTACGGGATCAAGCGGCGGTCTCCTGTTCCTCTTCCTGAACCCGAGGGAACCGGGAAACATCATGGCGAATGCCGGGAAATAGCCGGCAGACGCCCCGCCCTCCATGCCCCGGATGGTGTCCATGCTCATATCCTGCCTGTTGTCGAGTTCCATGATTATCCCCCGGAGCATGCGCGCCGCGCCGGTCAGCGGAAAACGCAGATCAGGACGCTTCTCCCGCGCCTGCATCAGGAAATTCATCTGTCCTTCTATTTTTCTCCTGACCACATCGACCGCCACGCCGATATTGAAATCGGACAGCGACTTCTTGTACTGCCTGACCCTCAGTATGCCGTTGTTGTGCAGCCTGCCGTGCAGCATCCCGCAGAACCTCAGCCTCTTGCCCGAGAGAAAAAGCACGCTCACACTTTCCTGCGCAAGCATGTTCAGCGCCGATGTCTCCACCACTATATTGCCCACGATTATCACTCGCTTAAGCGGATTAACCGGCACAACCCCCTCGCGTCCCTCCTTTGAATAAAAAGCAAGGGCCTTGCCGTCCGCTCTTACATGAAGCTCCTTTCTGTCGATGTACAGTGTTCCCATACCTTTTCAATTCAAAATTCAAGACTCAGAATTCAAAACCAACATCTCATCCTATATAAAAATACTCCGGGTCTTTCGGCTGCAGGCCTATACCGAGCGCATGCGTCCTGCTTCTTGCGTCCATCGTGAATATGTGCACCCTGTCAACCTCGCCGTCAATGAGCCTGTCGAGGACCACCTTCACATGATTCAGTTCCCCGGCGGTCAGGAAACATTCATAGACGGACTTCTGCCCGCCGGTGCTGTAACCCTTGAGAAATTCCCTCACACGGTTCAGCCGCTTGTCGTCTGTAATGTCATATGCGATCAGATAAAGTGTCCTGTGCATTTCATCCTCACTTCATTCGGATGATTCAAAATTCAAGATTCATAATTAAGAATAAAGGCTTTGCGGCGGGATTGTCAGCAAAAGAAATATTGCGGCAATATTGTTTTTTTCAGGACTGTCGAAGGGTAAACCTCGGAGACGGAGTTTTATGATATTACGGCTATCTTCTTTATGTCTCTCATTGGATAATGTCTCTCATTACCTGTAGCAAGAATAGCTCTTTTTATAAATGCAGTTGCTGCAATAAGGCAGTCATCCGGTTCAAGAGAGTGACTTTTTACATTTCTTTTATACTTTCCAGCCTTTTCCGCAATCTCGCGGGTTACATCGACAATATCAAGGCTGTCTATAAGCTTATCTGTTTTTTCTTTTTCATGGTCTTTCATACCTGCATATATCTCTGCAATTGTTATTACTGAGCACTGGTTTTTTTCTTTTATCTGAGCCTCTTGCAAAAGTATGAAGTCATTTCGACCGGAGGGAGAAATCTTTTGGTATCGATGAGTTATAAGACCTCTCTCTCCGCTGCAGGTGACGGACGGAGGACTTTTGCAAAAGCCTCATCTTTAAAAGATTTTTCTTGAAAGCTGTCCCCTTTTTAAGTTTGGTTTACATCTTTCAGGAAATGCTTGACTTTTATGTGCCTGAAGGTAGTAAATTGTTGAGTCTTCAAGGATTGAGAATAAAAAGTCTTTTGCCTTTTCCCTTCCCCTCAAAAAATTTATCAGTATATCCGTATCAACAAGAACGTCTCTCATCTCGAACGGGATAATCTCGTTGATGTCTTTATTTTTCTTACAAATACTTCAGCGCCGCCTTTTAAATCAGGGTGGTCTTTGTCTTTCCATGCTCCAAAACTTGTTTGCAGAACTCTCCGCAACTTTATTCGCTTCAGTTCTTTTCTCAAAGCCTCTGCCACAACCTCGCTCATTTCTCTTTTTGAGACGGTTTTTTTAGCTCATCAATTAAATCTTCAGGTAAAGAAAGTTTGCCTGCCTTGTTACACCCATAGCTCTCTCCTATATTTTTATAATATGGACTATTGAATAGGATTATTATATAGAAAATCAGTACGGCGAATGATCGAAAATTACTACATCTCCGGTTACAGGTGAACGATATACCAGCCTTCTTGCCTTTCCATGAAGCGCGTGAGCGATCCCGAGATACAGCCATACGGGTCCGGCGCCTGTCAGCACCACGTCATTGCCCTCGCCTGCAAGGTTAACGGCCTGTTTGACATACTCATCCAGTCTGGATAATTTAGCCGGCCCTGTAGTGCCGGCTTTATAAAGATTCTCAATATCGATCACTACTCCTGAAGCCACTGCCTGAGATTCTCCTTCAGGGTAATTATATTCTTTCCATCCACAACATCTATATTCAAAACTCTGGCTCTTTCCCTGACATAGGGGTCTTCAATCCTTCTTGAAGACGCAAGCATCCTCTTGCCGAAAAGCCCGAGCGCATTATCCGCCAGTGAATCCAGTTCATAGAGAAACTCCCGTCCGATGCCCTCATCTCCCCCTTCCCTCCTGTTCGGGTTTGCAGTTTTGCAGGAGATCAGGAAAAGCCTCGTCCCTTTTGAAATCAGGACATCAAACTCGTTCTTCGGCTTATACCGGGCTGAAGTGATCCACCTGCCCGTAACATTCAGCAAGACCTCATCAACCTTCAGGGCCTTTGCCGTCATATATACGTACTCCTCAAGCCAGCACCCCTTCAGATACCTCAATGCCCCGGGATCGTTGATCTTCACCATCCTGCTCCCGGCGCTGACTCCATCCAGCCGCCCCAGGAGCTTCAGGAGCCTGTCGTTTCTGCCGATTTTAATCCTGACAGGCACCGGGCTCTCTTCCCCGTATTCATGAAGTTTGTAATTCAATTCCTTCACTATATCCGGAGCGCCGGCCAGGAAGGCTGTCAGTTCTTTTCTCCTGAAGATATGCCCGTCATCACCGGGGGAAGATTCAACTCTGAATCCGTAGGCTGAAAGATAATCCCTTACAGGAATGGATACATCTATGGATTGTTCATCCTGATCTTTTTCGGGAAACACTTTCATGATTCTGTGGTTCTTTGTGTCCACATAGTATATCGGTTTTCCCGCGGTATAGAATGACCGGAATGAACCGAGAGTGCCGATCTTTGTCCCGCCGGTTATATTGAGGGTTATTTTGCAATCTCCACAGTTGCGGATCACCCTCTCGCATACCTCTGTCACATTGTCGATGTCGTATGCCCCGATTGTCTCATAATCGACGGCAATCCCCCGTTTTCTCAGGACATCGCCAAGCATGCCCGCCCTTTCCTTCATCTCCCTTGTCGTAAGGAGCACCACCCTCTCGGGCCTGAACTGGAGTGAGGTTGTAAGGTTCGGTATCGGCTGGGCCGACACCAGGCACACATGTATGTGGCTCATAGCTTCATCACCTCGACATGAATTCAAAATTCAAAATTCAAGATTCAAAAAAGCAACATAAAAATCAGGACTCAAGATTCAAAACGACACTGATTCCAAAACTATAGATTCAAAACTTGAAAAACCGGATCTACTCCTTTTTGAATTTTGAATTTTGAGTCTTGAATTGTCTCGTAAATTCCTCAACCTCTTCCCTCCAGCTTTTATACCTTACGTTAAACTTCTCCCCTTTCATCCTTGAGCTTCTCAGGTAATTGATGAGTCCGCTCAACTGAGCCGATACTTCCTTGCAGATATCGTGTGAACGCCGGAAGTCGTCTCCCGTGATGTACCCGCGGTCCAAAGCGATATAGAGCTGTGTTCTTGTCTCGCCCGAAGAGCCTTTCGCGATATACAGGAACTGCAGGAATTCCGCGTTCGATCCCCTCTCGAATCCCTCGGCTATGTTGGACATGACGGATACGGACGCACGTCTGATCTGGTCAACAAGGCTGAAGTCACGCCTGAACGATTCCTTGCCGGTCAGGTCATAAATGCAGTTGACAAGCCCCCTCGCCTTTTGCCAGACCGGAAGCGCTTCAAAGCTTTTCGGCATATCCCACCTTTTTGAATTCAAAATTCAAAATTCAAAAAAAACTCTTTCGTGTTTAAGTTGAAAGCCTTTAATAATCCACTTCAGCAGTCGTTCCGTCTTTTCCGCTGTTACGAACAACACCCCACCGGGCTCAACCGCTGTGGCCCGGCCGGACACCATGCATACATGAACATGGCTCACAGTTTCATCACCCTGTCAATCATGGGCCTGAAGGGTTTCGGTTCGTGGTTGATGAATTCGTTGAACCGTGTGACAAATTCTATATAGGCATCAACATCTGTTTCTCCGTCTTTTATAAACGGCGCACGCCACCGCAACCCGAGCATCTCCATGTCTTTTCTGAAACTGCCGGATTTGGCAAGTTCAACAAGCTCCGTTTCCGCCTTTCCGGAAAGTTTCATTTCTCACCGCCTTCATATATCTTTCCGTACAACTCTTCCATCTCAAAAATCCTGAAATATTTCTCCAGCAATTCCCAGTCGAGGTTTTCCCTGTGGATTGAAACCAGCATCTCTATGTCCGCGAGATCGATTTTCTCCCTTGAAGGGTTATTATAAACTGCCTGAAGTTTGAGGCCTATGATATCTTCAGGGATTAATGTTCTAATTTTCAAGTCACCGCCGAAGATATCTTTCACAGCAGCCCTCCGGAGCATCTCGAGACTTGCATCTCTGAAAGCATGAATGAAATCCATACCGCCAAGAACATTTAAAGGCGATGTATATTGCGAGACGTTTTCAGTATGCCGGTGGCGTTCATATCCGGCCTTGGTCATAATTTCATGCACTTTCCCGATGTCATCCCGGTGCACAAGAAAATCCAGGTCCACCGTCGACCTTGAACCGCCCCACAATCCCAGGGCGAACCCGCCCATCAGGGCGTACCGGATGTTCTCCTTTTCAAAGGCATTCAAGATTCTCTCAAGAACGAGTTTGAAGTCCATGTCACTCAATCAGCCCGGCCGAGGGGGAGAAGGTCGGAATTATCATTCGTGATCAAGCCCTGCCATTGATTGCAACTTCCTGTATTTTTCAAGCTTTCTCTCGTCCCATTTCTTGTTTTTCTTGATCACTTCGAGCATCTTTCCGGCAATGGCTTTCCTGACCTCCTCAGTGGCTTCAGAAGACTCGAGAACACCTACAACTCCGATGTTGATAACCGACTTCATTCCTTCAAAAGTGATATTTTTCAACTCTTCAAGTTCGTCAGGTCCTATGTTCCTGATAAAGTCACTGAACGTCTCTCCATTTTTCACGGTTTTCAGTTTTGAAGCCAGTGAAGTATCCTCTTCAACGGCAGAGACGGTTTGCTTCCCTTTCTTCTCCGGAACAGGATCAATCCTGAAGTATCCATATCCCACATTGGTCTTGCCGCCTGCGCCAAGTTGTGTCAGACCCCCGATCAGCCATTCTCTTGCTTTATCAGCAAGGTCCTTTTCTCTTGAATAAACGACGAAAGAAAAGGTCTGCCCCTCCGCAACGGTTAAAAAAGTTACCGGAACGGGGTTGAGATAATCGGCAGGCGGAATGGGCTTTCCTTTACTGTCGGTTTTGCCCTGATAATAATCTCCGTAGTGCGGATTCATGATGTCGAGATCGAGTTTCGGGAATGCAACCGGCAGGCCATCCATGAAAAAGACTCTGCCCTGTCTGTTATCCTGCTCTATCTTTCTTGGATCTTTATCTTCTGAGCCGAAGATGTTGAGAATCTCCTCTTTTGACGCTTCCTCAACTATCTCCGCATACGCCCTTGCAAGCCCTTTCAATCCGCTTGCCGGAAGATAGGGGAAGCCGTACAGAGGATGCAATGTCATGCCGGTCTCGATGACGCTTTCCGAGCCGAGCCCGATGATCAGGCGGCTGTCGGTCGCGGCATAGAATGATTCAATGTGCCATCCGGAGGATTGCAATCCCTGTATTACATGAAGCTGTCGTTTATATATCGACTCAACGGCATCCCTGCCCTGTTTGACATAAGAAGATTCCCTTGCTGTTTTTGCAAGAAATTCCGCCTTTAGATTGACTTTATCCTTTCCTTTCTTTTCCTCTGTCTTCCAGTCATCAGTCCATACCGATACATACTTATTGAGCAATAGCCCCAGATTGCCGCTCTGCAATAATCTGTTCTCGTTGTCACCCAGATATTCCCTTGTCTCTTTCGGCAGCGGCAGGTTCATCAGTCGCCCTCCTTCGGCAACACGGCATCAGCGAATCTCTTGATCCAGGAAAGATAAGAAAGCGTTTCAGCAGTGGCATATCTGAACTTATCATTTGGCAAAGCTATCACTCTTTCCATCAGTCCGCCTTTCGCAGTCCACTGAATTTGTTTTCCAAGCCAGCTATCAATATCTCTGTATAACTTTTCTTCAGGCTTGCTCGCATCATTCTTGCCCTTGGATTTCAAAAATGCGAGTGTTTGTCCAAGACCATTTGTAATTACCATAGTTGGAGATTTCATAACAATGCTACGATATTCTTTCTTGAACTTGTCTTTTTCTTCGCTATTAACATAGTCGACACAGTTCCATGCCTCTTTCGCTCTTTCATGCTCTATGTTTTTAATTTGACTCATGATTCGGACCCCCCGTTCAGAAAATTGATATTCACAATCCCCCTGCCGATTGTTGCATCGCCGCCGAACTGAAGACGCCCGGTATTCATCTCTGCAAGGAAGCTCATGACATCACTGCTCGTCTTCAGTCCTTCAGGCCGTTTCTTTTCATCACACGCAGGATCATGCGCCATCACGACGGAATAGAGCAGTGAATCGCTCGGCAAAGCTTCTTCATAAAACAGTGCGCCCCTGTCAACAGTCTTTGTTTCGTTATTGATTCTTATCCTTGCCTGCACCTCTGTTGAAAGTTTCACGAAATCCCTGAATGCATCTTCAGGAAGGATCAGCAGGTCTTTTCTGACTTTTTCCCGCCAGAAGTCATATTCGTCACCTCCGGGAACAGCCTTGTCTGCAAGCCACCCGGCAATTGCTTCAACGTTCCCATCCTGCTGAAAATCAAAGGTATATTCCTCAAGGACGACTTTGTTGTTACTGTCTTTAACCCTGCTGTCCGCAACTCCTATTATCTTATTATCCGACTCATCAGGAACAGCCCATTCAATGTTGCGCCCGGTCATCTGCAGATCCCTCCTGAACCTGCTGAGTGCAAACCGGGAGGTCGTGTAGGCGAACACTCCATTAAGCGACCGCACAGGGAAGAGCAGCAGCCTGCCGTCAGTAAACGTCGCAGCGCCTGCAAAGGCATCGCCCTCTTCTTTCTTATCCCCAAAGTCAGGACCAAAGGTGTATTTAATCTTTTCACTGTCGCCATTGCCGTTCTTGTTGAACTCGAACCATTCCCGGACAACTCCCTTGATTCCCGACGCCTGGCAGACCGGGTAATCGGTATGCCTCTCTCTCTGTATCGGCAGGTCAATTACGCCGAGGCTGGCGCCGCTTCCGCAGTGAAGCGATGATTCGGTATAGATGAACATTATTGTTGCTTCCTTGAACATCTCAATATCCTCCTATCAGAGTTATTCCAAAACCCTCCCGGGATTTCTCTTCACTTATTGATTTAAGCCATAACATCTCAAACAGATTCCCGGGATCACCTTCTTTTATTTCAAAAAAGTACACACTGCCGGCCGGCACGGCCTTTTTCATCTCCTTGGGCATGTTCTTGATCAGATCATATCCACCTATACCCACCGGCCTTCCAACGCATGCGCCCGTCAGCTTCACTCTCACTCCATTAATATCCCCTTTCTTTGTCTCAGGGTTTATCCATCCGGGCAGCCATCCCTGCCTGAATATCGCCGGGGTTGTGAGAACGAACTTGAAACGTCGGCGATCAGCGATCATCTTTTTAACCGGCTCAACCTCGATGTCTCTCCATGACGATGTTTCGTACTTGATCGACCGGTGATCTCCTCCCAGGCGCATCATGCCCGAGCCGGGCAAGAGCCTTGTCCCCTCCACTTCAACCGCAAACCCTGCACCATCAGCCAGCCTGAAATATTCAACACTGTAAAGCCGTCCCGTCTCCACGCTTCTCGTCACCCTGCTTTTGCCGATCCCGGTCCGCTCCTCTGTCCTGAAAAGTTTTTCCGGTTCTGTCGGCCGTGGTGTTTCACCTAAAAGGCACCTCTCCATCTCTTCGGAAGACAGAAATCCACGCACTGCCTCCATCGCTTCTTCACTCTTCATCCACATGCCGCTCAGCCCTTCCGGCAGGTCCGTAACCGTTCTGCTTCCTGATAAATCCATCGGTGAAAGCATATGCAGCCTTTCCTTCCCACCTTTTTCCTTCACAACATCTTTGGGCATTGGGAAAAATTGCACAAGACCGTCAGCGTTTCTTCCTGCGGGTGTAAACTGCCTGATGAGAAGCGACCCCAATTGCCCGGGAGTGCCGATTTCACGGGTTATCTCCCCTGCTATCATCGATGTATTTCCTTTATATGTATCGAACTCTCCCGACTCGTTGCTCAGGATATGAGACCGCAATGCGCCGTAGATCGTGGCGGGAGAGGGCGGGAATATTCCCCTTGCAAAGTGATCGTCTCCGCCTGCAAAGGGCCTGCCGTCACGGAACATCAGGACATCATTGGGTTCCATGAATATTTTCATCTGTTCCCCTCCCTTCCAAGAAAGGCCGCCAGCGACAGAAACCTGCCCATCTCATCAAGCGAACGCCCTGCCGCATGCAGATTCATCATGCCGTCAACAAGGTCTTTCACTTTTTCCTCATCGAATTCTTTCTCCTTGCTCTTGTTCCATTGCCTTTTAGCAATACGGAGAAGCTCAAGCCTCACAGCCTCAGGAGGCAACCCCTCGAGCCCGATCGTTTCGGTTCTGAACGAATAGACCATTTTAGGCGACATGTAGTCATTGTAAAAGGCATCCGCCCATTGCTCGAGTAAAGGTATCGTTTCAAAAACCCCTCCGCTTTCTCCGTTTTCAAAGCGGGACAAGTCGTAATACCACTTTGCCCGTACATGTTCTGTTCCGCCAGCCCGTTTGGCAAGGGCGATGCAATAAGCATCTTTACCGTCTTGCTTTTTTGCCTGCTTCTCACATTGTCTGACCTCATCAAGCACTTGTGAAAGGTTTGAATTATGATGAGCGATGACGACACCCATGCTTGCAGTTGCTTCGGTGCCCATTGAGAGCATGAACCCATGAACGGGTTTACGGCTGTCAACATTAATGGGCATCCCGTTATCATCAACAGGGATGAACCCTGAGCCGTTCCTGAAATCAATCTTAACGATGTCATCACCCTCTCTCTGAAGACTCCCTGAGAAATACGCCCTCAGTTTTCTCATCACATCCGGCAAATCCCTGAGATTCACAAATGCGAGCACGTCATCACCGCCTGCATAAACCAGTTTGCCGAGATGATCCCTTTCAACGATCTCACGCACAACATGCAGTGAAAAATCGCGCAGCGCCCTGCTTGTCGCCAGGTGCAATGAAGGGTTGAGGGGTCTTTTCCTGTCCAGCAACTCATTCCAGCCATCGTCAAGCTCTACGGCGGGATGTAAAACCTCCCTGACGTCGGGGGCAAAATCCCCCGACAGCCACTTGCCCATATTGTCACCGTCCATCAGAAGCAGGGCATAGTATTTTGAAGGCGAATCAATAGCAAGCTTCTCTGCCGCTTTGAGAAGAGCCTGCAGTGATTGCCTTGTGATTTGAAGAAGCTCTTCTGAAAAACCGGCAAGCTCTTCTTTTAAAGAGTCCCCGAACGAATCAATGTAAAGCCAGTCTCCTTCCAGCGACGCAAAACCGGAAGCCAGTTCTCTATTATTAATGCTCACGGTTTCTTCGTTTTTACACATCCTGCGAATCATCGGAAGAGGTTCGCCGGATATACGGTCTTCATTTCCTTTAAACAATTCCTTAATGTGACCAATAAACTCGTTAACCCTTGTATGCAGTTCTGGATTGCCAATGTTTTTGATTATCTTTTCCTTGAAAGATGACGTAGCAACCATGCTTACCGAGGGGAAAGCGTTGGAAATATTAAAGTCCAGTTCTTCCCTGAAATAATAAGACGCCACAAACCTCTTGGTCGAACATACCGCACACAGCCTTTCCGATTTTCTTATTTGCGACAACTCAGACAAAACGCTCTCCTGCCACCATTTCCTTAATGCGCCTGATGCATCGGAACAGCTCTGTTCATTATACGTCCCTGGATGCACGGGCTCCCTTACGCCGCAAAGCGTGCATTTATGATTCGGTTCGGCCTGCTGACTGAAGTCTCGCACCGCCTTTCTGCTTCCAACGGCTTTCTCGGTCAGTTTGTATATCTGCCCGTATGCCGTTCCGATATTGGGAGCAAACCCTTTTTCTTTATACTGCTTGAGCAGGTCATCAAAGGGCCAACTGCCATCGATGCCCATCAGAGATTTATACTCACTTATGAATCCTGAGAGGTCTTTTACGTCATCAATCAATGTCGCGGCCCAGTATGTTTCGATGAAATCTCCCGACTGCCTCCGCCAGATTTCATCCCACTCCGCTGATCGGATTCCGAGCTTCTCTTCAAGTTTTCCCTTCACCGCCAGGCATGCTTCCTGGAAAGTCTTTTTCACATGCTCCTTTGCTTTTTCTGCGATATCCTTCACCGCACCTGCGGGAACCACAGCAAGAAAACGGTTCGGCAGGGTGGGAGAGGACAGCTTGTCACGGCCCGGTTCCTCAATATCTAAATCTTTCCGGCCCTTTAACCATTTATCTGCAAAAGGCTGCTTGCACAGATCAGGGAATATCAGACAGTCGGGACCGAATTCTTCTGCCACCGCCCTCATGGCGCTCCAGGAGAGATATGAAAGAAGATAGCTGCCGGCCCAGAGGTCCTGGGTCTTTCTGGCCGTGGCTATGAAGTCCTGCACAGGGCCGATGGCAAACAGAAAGAAGGCCGGGTCGGGCAGAGCTCCGGCTATTGCCGAGGTGACGCGTTTATGATCCCATATGGAATGATCCGGTATCCTGGTGTCGGCAGGCAGCAGTTCCCACAATTGCCCCATTTTTGAGTCGCCGTTTCCGCTCTCACGAAGCCTGTCGAGCATTGTTCTCCATAGATGCAGATATATTTTCTCATTTTCTCCTTTGAAGCTTTCAGCAATCCCACCTGTTACATTGTCAATAGCTCTTGTAATCTGTTCAACTTCAATCTGAGCCAGACTTTTGAGATCGAACTCCTTTGCGGACAGGGGATGCTTGATAACAGGGTTCTTCAGGAAGTCGGCTGTAAATCCGGAATCCCTGATATTTATCCTGTCGGCGGCAGCAGCAATATAATCCGCAGTCTTGACATCCTCAGGAATTTTCGCATCGTCGATAATTTCCCCGAGCACAGCCTTCGCCCTGCTTTCATGGCCGATTCGTCTGAGAATTATCGCCTTTTCAGGCGGGTCATGATAGAGTGCCTGGATTTTTTTGATGATGAGTTTTTCGTCCATCTATTCCCCCGGTTTCTATAAAATGGTTTCCATGTATTTTCCAAGAAATTCATTAAATTCATTACAGACCTCGATAAACTTTTTGTTTAATTCATCATGATTATTAATTCTATTTTTGTTTCTATCTTCATCTAATCCGTAACAATAGAGAGATGGAAGATATAGAATGTATGAACGATATTGGCTGCCTTCTTTTGCGACTTTTATGAAATAGGGCTTAGCATGTCTGTCAAGTAAAGAATGATAATTTTCTTGAAATGGATCAAGTGGGGCACCTAAAAATTGCCTTTTATTGTAATTATGCTTTTTTTCAAAAATCTCATTATTTAATTTTATATCACCAACTCTAATACCTCTATATACTTGTCCTGCATCCGCCAAAGCCTCATCCCACGAATTCCTTTTTTCTTTTGTGCAGAAGAGTCTCGTCCCTTGAGTGAAGGAAGAATATGGTAGAAGAGCTGATTTTCTGTTTGCCAATTCTTTTAGTACATCGTCTGAATACTTGATTGTCGGAGAGATTATTCTGGAGGCGTTAAAATTCCCTTCTGCTTTAGTAATAGCTAAGCTCCCAAAGCCATTTCGGCTTCTTGAGCCTACACCTCCAAATAAAGCCAGATAATGTAAGGCTTTTAAAACTTCATCAATGTGCTGAGCATTGAGTACACTAATGATCAAAGTGAACTTTGCTTTAGCATCAAAATATGGCCTAAAACTTTTTCTCTTTGGATCAAATGGTCCGTAGGCTAAATATTCTAATATGTTAATCGGAAAAGTTTTGTTTCTTGATCTGCTGGTAACCATAATTTTATGAATATTATCTTTAAACGGAAATTTTTTAGAAACAGGCTGTAAATTGTCGTGACGGATTCGAATAGAAAAGCTACTTCCTCCCCCCATTTTCTCATCAGCGCTGCCGAATATCCTGTTTTCTCTATCCCGTAACTTCTCCAGCTCACCCTCCGCCTGCAGAGCCCGCCACCAGAAGCGCATCAGTCCCTTTATGCTCGCGGCCCTTAATTCGGCTTTGCCCTGATCAGCCCCCGACAGAAACATCGGCGTGATTGTTTCTATTTCAAATTGAATCGTTTTAATCATAAATCTTCCCTCCCTTTTAGCCTTTAACCCGATTTATTCATAAAAATAGCAGCTAAAACATTGGCGATACCTTTAACACTTTCTGCAAGATTCAACCTGTTTGTTCCATTGTTTCAAGCTCCACGCTCCAATAATTCCCATCGCTTTCAAGATTTTTTGAACCATGCCTTCTGCTGATATCCCATTTTGAATTATGCAGGGCAAGACAATATTTCAGAAATGTCTCCTTACGCCAACTGCCGGGCCGGTGTAAAAACGCCCTGTCAGGTTAACGCTACAAATTATGTTTTCTCTCCTCAGCTTTTTTCTTCAAAAATCTCAAATCCCGCCCATCTCTATCCCTTACCGTTTCTTTCATCTTGATCAGCATATCAAGACTGCATAGCGGAATTTCTACGTTATCAATCTCAAAAAACACAACATCCTTCAGGATATCTTCAAAAGATATTTCAGCGCCAAGCCTGGCTATTATATCTATATTGAAATCCTCGGGTGTTCCATACCGGATAACTGCATAATCCTCCAGATCCTTTGTGCTTATCTCATCTATCGAAGGGTCTTTATAAAGCGATTTTAAAGCTGACTTCAGGTTTTCTATATTTTGACCGGAGTTTTCAACAAAGAAATCTATATCCTCGGTCGTCCTTGGCAGGCCATGTATTATAACCGCAAAACCACCTATTACAACATATTTCACCCCATGGTTGTTAAAAACATCACAAATCCTGATGAGTTCTTTATCCAGTTCCTGCACGGTCTTTTTCAGCCTCTTCAATGCTCCTGTATTTTGTAATGCCCCTTTTCACAGGAGGTTTTTTGCCGAGTCTCATCACCCGGAATAATCTGAAGGTCCTTTTAACCCAGGCTTCATCCGGATTCATACACCATAAGTCCATCTCGGCTTCCTGAAATGTCCTGTATTTTTTCACCGGCATAATTCTCTGCTCCTCTCAGCTTATATCATCTCCAGCACCGCCCGGTGGATAGGTTTGCCTGTTCCCGACGTGCAATGAACTACCTGACAGCAGGTTTCGCAATCGGGATCACAGGGTTAAATTTCCATCTTTGGGAACAGAGGCGCATCATCTGCTTTAAAAATCTGTAAAGCAAGCACAAACTCCCCCATCATCCGATATGTCCTGTCCTTGGAACAAACAAACCCATGTGCCAGATAAGAATGGTTCCTGGCATTCTGAATATCCAGAAAACTGCTCTTTTGTTCCTTAAATCTCTTTCCAATCTCGTCTCCTAATTCATAAAGGAGTTCAAAAGAAGCCGACTGAGGAATCTTGATTTTCCCGTCACGCTGACTTTTATACTTCCCGGCAAAGTCCTCTCTAAGCCTTTCGGGCAGACTCTCTTCTCTTGCATCAGAGCTGTCTATCCCGTACATGTTCAACAACTTCTCCTGGACGATCATCTCCACCACCCTGTACAATCTCAGAATTGCGTCATCCACCTTGCCCTCTTTAAATCGTCTTTCAGCATTGGCATAAAGATCGAGTATGTAATTTATATCAGGCTTTCTCTTCTTCAGAGCAAGTTCTTCAAGAAAGGGCGTTAATCTTTCTGTTTCCCTTGCAAAGGAGCGGATTGACGGATCATCCACTTCGATCAGTTCGTCCATCTTTGCCCTCTTGAAACAATCAAGTGCCTGCCTATGTCTAAAAAGGTCCCAGTTATAATATCCATCAATAATAAAACCCAACTTCTTGAAAACGCTTCTGTATCTCGTACTTCTTTTCAGAATTTCGTTTGCAAGTTCTTTTGCCGCCTTAAACTGATAGGTATTGAAAAGAAGGGCTATTCTTTTCCGCTCCTCTATGGCCAAAAAATCCCACGGGTTAATGCTTTCATAAACTTCTTCGTGGCCATTAATAACTACTCCTATTCCTTCCTTGGTCCTTTCTTTGCCCCCTACATAGGAAAAAGAAAAGCCATGTACAATAGCGGCAAGGGCAAGGGAGACAGACATATTCTTTGTCCCACCTGTGTAGTCCACGATAACCTCGTCCTTGCTATAGCCACGCCTGTTTATCCTTTCCACTGCATCTTCTGCCTTCTGGTAGCAATGGTAAAGGTCGTTTACATCGTCAACGATGGTAAGTTCTTTTTCTATTTCATTGTGAGTTCCACTTTTGACAGCATTCAGTATCTCAAAGACCAGTTCCACCGTCTCTTGTGATGCAAAGAAGGACACAAATTCCGGATGGTACTTCTTTATTGATGTAATTATAGGCTGAGGAGTGCCCCCCACGCTGACAAGCATGGCTTTAATGCTGTTATTGCTCACTCAATCACCTCCAGCACCGCCCAGCCGAGGGGGAGGAGCGACGTTCCATTTTTGGGTTTCCGCTCTTCAGCGGCAAGCCAGAATGTTGTGGCACGATCAAGATACTGAGGCTGTCTTCCCATGCCCTGCATTATCTTTATTTTTCTGTTGCCTTCTATTGTCACAGCCTCTGCCCCAGAATGCCTGCCAAGTCTGAAAAGATATGCCCGTATTTTCAGTGTCTTCTCGAATTTATTATTGACGTTTATTCCTACATGTCTCTTAATCTCGTTCTTTCTTAGCGCTTCGTTCTCCTGCTTGAGATTATTCACATAATGTCTGTGTGAGGCAAGAAAAAGATTGTCTCTTGTCACAGGAGAGCTGATGGCACCTTCAAGCGGTTTTTTGATAATAATCTGGCCTTCAAATATGGAACCTGGGGATATTGTCTCGAATATCTGAGGCGGGCCACTCTCTGCCGCGGTATCCCTGTCGCTTTTTTTCTTTCTTCTGTTGATTGCGTAGAGAACTTTTCTTCTAATATTCTTAACCGGCAGGAAATCAGAAACCTTTACGTGACTGAACGGGTCTGATGAAAAAGAGCCCCCGAGCAAACGCTCTTCAAGGTCTTTTGCATTGCGTGCCCTTTTTACAGGATTCGATGGTCTATAATTAATGTCATCCAGTGATTTTGCAAGCTCTGAAAGACTGCCCCCGCAGGTTGCAAGTACACTCAGATATCCTGTTCGCAATGCCCCCTTTATGGAACTACCCGGTATATATGGGGTGTCATTCTGGGGGTTATAGGCAGTTCTTTGAATAATAAAGTTATTGATAACAGCCTTTTTATCGAAAGTTGAGAGGCTTAAGACCTTCCTGTAATGATTTACAAGGCCGTCTGCAATATCAACAGCCCGCCCTCCCATATCCTTTCTGTATTTCTGACGGACATACTTGTAGACTTGCAGTATGCTGTTATCAGACATACATATTTCCGAAAACCGTCTTCGGTCATCTTCAGACAATGCCTTTATGAAGTTTACAGGCTCAAATTCTATGAGTTTTTTAGTCTCTTCGTCTATTACAAAACTTGTCGGCTCATATGCATCGTCACATCCTATATGGAGCGGCGACATGACATGAAGCCTCACTTTGATATAATCAGCAATCCTTTCCATCTAAACCTCCACTTCTACAGGCAGGTAAAGTGAATACCCCTGCATCACTGTTCCTGGCTCAGCCTTTGAAATGTTTGTAACAGCAGTGCCTATATAGGGCTTTTCAAAAACGTCTGTACCCGCGGGAATGAACACAGCTCCTTCATCCGCCATTATCACAGGATTCTTAAAGGGGTGAGCTGACTTGGCATAGACATCTCCATGCCTGCCGAATCTCACAAAAGGCGCAAAAAATGATTCCCTGAATCTGCCCTTTTCAGGCACGCACGGAGACAGTGTATAACAAGCATTGGCAGTTTCCTTGTTTTTCATCAGAGCAACTTCATTTGCAGATATAACATCAAATCTTCCCAGACCGGTTGAAGCGTCTCTGCCGAAGCCGGATTTCCCGATTCTCCTCATCGCCTCAAAAACCTGTTCAATATTAACTGTTTCATCAAGTGCAGCATAAACGACCAAATGAACATCAGGCATAAAGACTGTCTGATCAACTGAATAGGGGGCAAACATGCCGGAACCTGTTGTGCCTGTCAGCCTGTTGATTGTATTGTGCATCTGCGAAAACATGTCTGAAAAACTCCTGCATAAATCCCTGTGCAATGCCAGATCCATATCTGCCGCACATTTTTCAAAAAGTTCGCTGTCACTGATAAAATCCATGTTACGGACTCTAATCTGTTTATTAAGGGTGTCAACCAACATCCAGTTTTTCTGTTTATAAATCTTGCGTTCCCTGATCATTTGAGACCTTGTCATATCTGAAAAATCAAAGAGGGCATCCAGCGGCATATCCGGCCTTTTGAATGCGGTCTTATTGTTAACTCTGGGATATGCTGTCGAGAGTATGATGAAAGGATTTTCACTGTAACCTTTCAGCAAATCCTTTAACGGTTTGCCGAATAAATCATCATCATAGGCAGCCTGCCAGCATATATGCCCGAACAGGGTATCCCCTTTAATTAATGTCCCGAAGCCCGAAAGGGGCTTAATGATTATTTCATATGTCTTCACTCGCCACCCCTTAAAAGAGATTTAAATTTCTGAACTTCTCTTCCATTGTCCCGTCACTGAAGCTGAACTGAATTTTGCCGTAACCCCTGCTTCCGTTTCCTCCGAGCGCATCAAGTTCAAGGAGTCTCAGACCTATGAGCAACTCTTCGAAAAGCTCTTCATCGCCGTCATCAAGCACCTTGAATGTAATCATAAACCGGAATTTTGTCCCTTCCGGAACTCTCTCGATAAATCTGGGATTAGCCGCTGTTCCCGTGATTCTGTTAATGCTGTTCTCCGATTTTTCTTCCGTTAACGGCCAGCGGTTCTTCTGAGCCTGCTCATACCATTGTTCATCGAGATAGCAGTCAGCAAATGATACCCTCGTAGGACCGATGTCCGTCTGGTCATACTTGTCTGCTCCACTGCTTCCAAATATTTTAAGTATTGCTTTCGCTTTTTTTGTCAGTTCTTCATTATTTTTAACCTTATTGAGCGTCTTGGTTGATACAAGTCCGCCTTCATCAGAAGCAAAGGGTACAAGCCCGCTTGCCATTTCCAGAAGTGACCTGACCTTGCCCTTCAATGATGAACCCGGGATGTATGGCAGCAGTGTATGAGGATGTTTGATAACAGGGCTGTCCGTGCCGCCAATATGCATCTCCATGTTGCCCGAACCGATATGCAGACCGCTCTTTAAAGTAATAGTGCCTTCAAGCTTTTTTATTGTTATAAGTTTCATCTTCTGCCTCCCCTCTGGTTTGTCGCCCCAGCCGTTGCAACTTTAAACTTGTAAAAACCCATAAATGCTTCAAAGAAATTCACAAATACTTCCAGATCCTCCCTGCTGTTGATCTCTTTTACAGATTTTGCAATAAATTCCTTGAAGCCTTTTGAAATCAGTTCCCGCCCCATCTTGTAAGCGGCTTTTGCGTTGAGCATTTTGATGTAAGGAAGCAGCACATCAAAATCCTCTTTCTGGCTCTTAAAATTCAGCACTTCATCATAGAACTGTCTTATCTGAGTAGGGTTATTAAGTTTTTTTGTGCTCTCCTTATAAATAAGGTCAGCCCAAGTTTCCGCTTTACCCGAGAAGAGTTCCGGATCAAGCTGCCTCTTTTCTCTGTCCTTGTAGAAGAATGATTGCATCATACACCTCCCTTTTTTGTTCCCTGATTATCTTTTCTCATATAAAACTTGCCACAAGGATATTTTAAGTACCCCCTTATATTCGCTGATCCACTGCAGGATAGACTCAAGGACTTCATCCATAGCAGATTTATCCGTGTTTCGGACTATTGAATATCTGAGTCTCGGCTGCCATTTAAGACATTCCATGTCCTCCAACCTGATATGGGTACTGTTGCTTATGATGCGCTCGGATTCCTTCGCCATTGCTGTAAACTCATTAAACCTGTAAAGCATTGCCTTATTGATTTTCCCTGTTTCAAGCCATTGATTAAGAGTGCCCCTGATGCTATTCAGCGATTCAAAGTCTTTCCATTCTGCTGTCTCGGAAAAGAGTGTCAGCCTGTTTCTTCCTGAATTCTTGGACATCTCAAGGGCATTTTCAGCCCTGTCCGCTATGGCATGTACCGGTTCACCGGGTTTACAGACAGTGATGCCCGCCGAAATAGTAATATCCGGATTAGAACATGCATAAGATCTGAATGTTCTATTCAGGACACCGGCAAAGTCAATAATCCGGTTCCATGGGCCGATCAGAAAGAGATCATCTCCACCGGCAAATACAGTGTATATGTCCTTAAACTGCTCCTTTGTCTTTAACGCATAGGGTATATATATGGAGAAATAGTTGTTCATCTGCCTGCTGAGAGTTGCAAGCCTTGAAAGGGTCTGCCTCTCTTCAGGAAGTCCGCTGGCAAAAAGCAAACCGAGGTTGTCGACATCAGCCTTCAGGATACCAAGTGCTTCAATACCCTGAAACTTATCCGGCTTGTCAGTGAAGTTCAGGGACTTGTTTGCAATATGATTAAAAGTCTTTGGCACACCTTCCTTAATCATGTCTATCATCTCAAGTTTTGCCTCTTCCCGTTTCTTTCCGCCCAGCAGTCTGTCATCAGGTTCATCCTCTTTTCTGTATTTCGGAATGTACCCACTTACAAACCTGGCGGTTATATCCTTTGCAACTGTACCATCTTCAGAAATCCCTATATCCCAGTATTTTATGAGGTCCTCAGCCTTTGAGAGTTCAGTAAGCCTGCCTCCGGTAAATGTTATCTGGTACTTTCCATATACAGGTTCCTTCAGCTTATCACCTTTTATATCCGCATCAACAGAGGTAATGGCAAGCCTGTTCTTTTTTACGAGATTCGAACCTATGAAAATATGATCCCTGCATATTACACAGGATGATTGTTCATCTTTGGGCAGTTGATTATCTCCTTCTATATCCCGGACGGACGGTCTCTTCCCGCAGAACGGACAGAGTTTTTTACTAAGATCATTGTTGAATTTGTCAAGGTATCCCTCAACTGCGCCGGCATATTTATTCAGATCGATCTTGAAATACTTCTTTCTGTCAACAGCAGTTGACAGCCTTTCCCACAGCTTGGGAAAGTTTCCTGTTACAAAGTCCTTGCATGATGCCTCTGTGCAGGCTATACCCATAGAGGCCTGCCCGCAGAATTTATCAATCAGCCAGGCATTGATTTCAGACTCTGCCTTCTTAACCCTGTATTTGACATCTTCACTGTCAGGCGCCAGTATAGTAAATTTCCCTGCAGCATTAAGAATAATCGAAGATGCCGGAAGGCCCATCTCCCTGCAAAGCATATCGGCGGCAAGTTCAGACATGAGAGAGACATAAAACGACCTGCCTCTCAATAACTTGGCGGCTGCTTTTCCCGTACTGCCGCCCTCTGTAAAGATAAAATCCTGAATGCCATAGAAGTCCCCATTGATGAGAAGGAATTTGTTTATGCTGTAATCCCTGATTTTTTCTGTTTCCATTGTGTCTGTTTCAGCATGATAGAGATACAACGCAGAAGCAAGAGCAGAGGTCATCTTTGAATGATCATAGAGAGAAACATCGGGTATTTCCTGCCCCACAGTGGCGGCAGGTATATGCGAGGCATATATCATGAAAAGACTGTCGAAATGCTCAAACCACAGGGGTATGTTTTCACCATGGCCTGTTCTTATTATCTTTTCGAGACCGTCAACAAATCCAAACAACAGTTGTCGATACTCATCCTCAGCCTTCTCATTGCTCTCAGGCACAACGACATTGCCGTCATCCGGAAAAATATATTCAGGTGTAATTTCCCGAAGATAATACTTATAAATAAATTCTTTCTTTTTGCCTTCACTGACTGAAAGCTGCTCAAGTATTGACGAAAGGCGAACCTTCTTGTAGTCCGCAATATCACCGGCTGCATTATAGCTCCGATCAAATTCATCACGGTCAAAACCGCTGCTGACCCTGTCTGCAATTGCCACCACCCATTGCATGGGGGTCCCGGGTTTATGATGACCGGCTGCAAGATTTACAAAGGAATCCCCCAGTCCCCATTCGCCTCTGTTGAATTTTCCCGGGAGAAGCTTCTCTATGTGGTCTATGAATGCTGCAGTGTAAACAGCGTGTTTATGTGTATATCTGCCCTTATAATTTGGTTGGTACAGGTCCATGTTATTATTCAGGAATTCCTCATCAACATAAAAGGCCGGGGCGTTATACGTATCTCCTCTTCTTTTCCCAGCGGCCCTCTCTGCAAACTTTCCTATGTCATGAAGAAATGCCGCTATGGCAATCTTATAAACTGTATCGTTCATCTCCCCTCCTTCCCCGCATCCCCTACAAGTCGGGTTCCGACAACATGCTGCAGCAGCGCGCCGAGCACCACTGTTTGATATTCTCTCAGGTTAAACTCTGTCATCAGACCTCCATGTTAAATTATCTCTATTTTCGTCTTCTCAATTCTCACCCCGTATCTGCTGCCGCCGTATATCTTGATTGCCGTGATTGTGTAGTAAGGCAAAACGGTTTCGTCCTTTAACTGCTCCTTTATCGTCCTGTTGATCTTGCTTATGTTCTGCCTGATTGCAGGCTGGTCGAGTCCCTGCTTATGTTTTGAAAGCAGATCATCGGCCTTCAAGGGCTGAACGGAGTAGATTTCCCTGTAGTCTTTTGCCATCTCTTCAAGTGCGGGCCGGGTTGAGAGGTCGACAATGGAGGGGAAACAGTCGGAACAATCAAGACAATATGGTCTTCGGGGATATTTGCAATGCCGTGTCTTCTGCCGGAGATATGCCGTATATACCATGAGCTGCGCGGGCACCATCTCTACGAGATTGTCACCGATGTAAACGGTCCTCTCTGAAAGGTTCACTTTCAACGGCGGCTGCATCGTGGCTATGTCTATCTCGCGCTGGCCCTCCTCGACCAGTTCCTTGAAGCTCCTGCCGTGCAGAGATATCTTGCCGCTCAGCCTGATAAAAGGCAGTTCGGCAAGATATATTTCGGCATCTCCGGTGTTGAGTCGCCTGAGCCCGGCCTTGCCCGCCCTGTTCGGGGAGTGGGCGGCGAGCGTCCTGTTTTCCCGGGGCTTGTAATAAAAGTCCGGATTCGATTCAAACTCCGGCGACACGAGCACGTGGTACAGTTTGTCCCACGGCCTGCCGAAAAACTGCAGCGCCGAGCCCATGTAAAAGGACATTGTCTTGCGTCCGCCGGCAAGCGAGCAGTGAAGCCTTACACCCTGGTCCCGGGCCTTTTCCCTTATGAAATCCGTTATGAAGTCCCCGAGCAGCTCATTGTCCCTGTCTGTTTTTATGTCATCGAATGATCTGTGCGTGCCGTCCTTTATGACGATCAGTGAGTCTTCCCGGATAATATCTTCGTTCAATCCGAATTCCCCGCAGAACTCCCTGAATATACCCGAATCAATCAGGTTCTTTTTTATCACTTTTTCCCCGTGCCGGGTTGTTATTATATGAATTTCATCGGGGCATACAGGCTCTCTGCCGTGGATAAGGGCGTAGATGGTCTCTGTGATTATCTGGGGCGTGGTCCCGGCTACAAAAATCAGCACTTCCCTGAATCTGCTTTTCCGGACATTCTGTTCCATGATCATGAATTATGCAGGAAATCAATTCTATTTTACACAAAAAAAATATTTCTGAAACATTGCCGGCCCGCTGTCCGTTACCGTGCCTTACACAGTTGCATAAAAACATCGCCTGCGGGCAGGAGAGTCGGGCGGGAAAACTTATCCGCGATTTCTTCAGGACATATCCCGCACGGCATGTCAAAACCCCGTGGTTCGTGACCGTAAAAGACAAAGACCGGGAACGGACACCGTCAAACCAGCGCGGAGGAAGGTCTTTTTCCGTTAAATGATAAAGAAAAATGCGAAGAATTTGAGTGTTACATGTTTTGGCGGGAGCGTGTGGGAATCGAACCCACCCTGCCCGCTTGTGGCAGGCAACACCGGATTTGAAGTCCGGGAGGGACACCAGAACCCTATACACTCCCATGCTTGATTTTAAAGGATTTTTCCACATTCGGGCAAGTGTCTGATTCCCTGAACGTGAAGAAATCGTGAAAATAATAACCGTAGAGGGCATTTGCGGCAGACTTCAAAGAAGCCGGACAATGATGCGCGTACCTCTCTGTCATCCTTATGCTCTTATGCCCCATGAGCTTTTGAACCCGGTACAGGTCAACTCCCATCTGGACCAGCCGGGTACCAAATGTGTGGCGAAGGTCGTGGAAATGGAGATCCTCCAGACCCGCCTTGTCTACTGCACGGCGAAAGGCATCTTTCACGGTATGGACATTGATATCAAACAGCCTGCCCGAGATACTGACTACTTTCAGTCGTCTGGTCAGCATTTCAAAGAGCTTTTCGGACATGGGGATGATCTTCCTGTTTCCACCCTTGCTTGCCTGAACTGTTATAATCTGCCTAATCATATCTACCTTACAGTGGCATAAAATCTTAAATATTCATAACCTGAAAGCGGCGAAAAATGGCCTCCCTATTGGTTATAATGAAGATAGCAAATCCCAAAACAAACCAAAACAGGAGGCCACGTTCCGTGAAATATAGTAAAGCACAAATTCATAGCCGTGTCTACAGTATACCGCAACTAAAATTTGAAGACCAGAGGTTAACATCATTTGCCGGTTTGGTAATCGTGCAATCTCT
>Ga0256839_1001732_pt1 | contig 25801 bp, 23 predicted proteins | sample 354166metaG_FD_185968 | JGI IMG/M metagenome (GOLD analysis project Ga0256839, IMG submission 185968) | Hydrothermal vent microbial communities from Mid Atlantic Ridge, Atlantic Ocean - 354-166 | ecosystem: Environmental > Aquatic > Marine > Hydrothermal vents | place: Atlantic Ocean: Mid... | reverse complement strand
GGTAAGGATAGATCTTGTGCCCTGGCGCCGGTTTCGACGTGTTCGGCCTGCGATACAGCGCCTGGATGCCCATTCGCTTCATCAGCGTCGCCACATGCAGGCGCCCGACCTCGAACCCCTCCTGGCGCAACAGGCCCGCTCTCGCATCCGGCTGCCCGCAAACGGATAATCCAGATGCAGCTCGTCGATCTGACGCATCAGCGCAAGATCCTCAGTGCTGACAGGCCGTGGCCGGTAATAGAGGCTGCCCCGGCTGATCCCCAATGCCGCGGCCTGACGTGTCAGGCTCAAAGGGTGACTCCGGTCCGTTCGCCTGCTCTCTCGAACCGGTGGCGTTCGCAGGCTCACTTCCTTGCGCTCGGCAACAGACCGGCCTTGGCGAGCGCCTTCATCGGGCTTACGCGGCCCCACTGGGGCCACGGTCCCTCTTCAGTCTGAAAAAATCGTTCTCCAGCGTCAACTCGCCGATCTTTGCATGCAGCGTCTTCACATCCACCTCCGGGGCCTTCGCAGCCTGGGCCTTGCCGTCAAACACGTCTGCAACGCCGCCCAGGAGCTGATCCTTCCATTGCTTGATCTGGTTCGGGTGAACATCAAACTGATTGGCTAGTTCGCTCATCGTCTTGTCGCCCTTCAGCGCCACGGGCGCGTCCTCGCCTTGAATGCAGGGCTGTGGGCCCAACCGGTCGTCTCGTCATCTTCTTCGCTCCTTTCCCGGCAATCCTGCCGAATTGGGAGCGGATAATCCACTTATCTCAACTGTTCAGATTCATCGGCCGGCTCTCTGATCTCCTTCTCGTCAAAGCCCAGCAGACAACAAATCGTAGCTTACGCCAGTGTCCGATTTTTCGGGGGTAGCTCAGAGGTCTCGCTCAAATCATTCACTCTCCCAATAGGCTTGATCCGGAACCAGGGATTGGGATGGGCTGGCTAACGGATGAGGGAAGCCATGACCTGCCCCCTTTCTGAGGGCCAGTCGCAAGTAGAGCTTGTTCCTCCTTTGTTTGCCATCATTCGACAACGTGAGCAATGGGTGCCGGCGCGGAGCCATCAGTCGGCTCAAGCGCCGGTGCCCATTGCGTTTTGTCGAAGGGCCGCGCGGTGGCGAACTCCTCCGGCGTTTTGCACTTCAAGCTGCTGTGCGGGCGCTCGGTGTTGTAGTCGATCCTCCAGCCCTCGATAATGCTCCGGGCCTCACCGATGCTGGTGAACCAGTGCTGGTTCAGGCATTCTTCCCGCAAGCGCCCGTTGAAGCTTTCGATACAGGCGTTTTGCGTCGGCTTGCCGGGGTCGATGAAATACAGTTGCACGCCGTGATCATCCGCCCAGGCATCAAGGGCACGCCCGCGCAGTTCCGGGCCGTTGTCCACGATCAGGATGTCGGGGTGTCCCCGCTCCCGGGCGACGCGCTCCAGAACCTCCACAACCCGTTCACCTGGCAGCGAGAAATCCACCTCGATGGCCGGGCATTCCCGGGTGCAATCGTCTTTCAGGTTGGCGGTTCGGAATTTGCGCCCGTTGGCCAATGCATCACTGGTGAAACCCAATGACCACCGCCGGTTTGCGGCAACGGGACGACCTGCCACCCTCACGGTGTTGCCTCGGGATCTTCTTGCGTTTCGTCCGACGCAGCCACAGCCGTTCTTCGCGGCAGATGCGCTCCACCACTTTACGTTCACCTTGAAGCCCTCGCGGACCAGCTTGGCATGCAGCATGCGATAGCCGCATGCGGTAGCCGTACCTCCTGTGCTTGCCCGACAGCGTGAGCAGACGTTCCCTGAGCCGCGCATGGCGGTCCGGGCATGCCTGATACGCCAGGCTTGATCTGGATATCCCAACCAGCCTGCACGCCCGCCGCTCGCTGAACCGGCACTCTGCCATCAGCTCCCTCACAGCGTCCCGCGGTATGCAGGCGTCAGGAGTTTCTTGCCGGCAGCGCCTTGAGACCCGCGTTACCCAGCATCGCGTCCGCCAACAGACGCTTCAGTTCGGCGTTCTCCGCCTCAAGGTCCTTCAGGCGGCGCAGTTCGCTGACCTGCATGCCGCCTGACCTGCTCTTCCACTTGTACAGGGATGCGTTCGACATCCCGTGCTTGCGGCACAGCTCCGATACCTTCGCCCCAGCGGCGTATTCCTGAAGAATCCGAACGATCCGTTCTTCGGTGAAACGTGATTTGCGCATCGTCTGTTCTCCTCATCGCTTCGGACGTTACGAGAACAAACTCTCCTTTTGAATGGCCCGGTTCCTTGGGGGAAGGTCAATCGGGCCACTTCTGGTTGAAGCGGCCCCGGAAAACCGGGGCCAGTTCAAGACGTCCGGGTTCTCCGATCGCGAAAAGCGCCGTGTCGCGTCGGTTCAGCCGCTCTCCGAGGCCGGCGCCCGTTCCTCTTCCTTCGCCAGCTCTTCCGCGGCCGGCAGCCAGATGGTGAACCGGCTGCCCCTGCCGGGGGCGCTCTTGACGCCGATCCTGCCGCCGCCGCGGCTGATCAGCTTCTGGCTGATCGAAAGCCCCAGCCCGGTTCCCTCCCGGCGTTTGGTGGTGAAGAAGGGGTCGAACACGCTTTTCAGGATCTCCGGTGTCATGCCGATCCCGGTGTCGGTTACCGTGATTTCGATGCCCGCCGTTCCCTCGTGCTCGGCATCGCGCGACGCGATGTGCAGCGCGCCGCCATCGGGCATGGCCTGGATCGCGTTGACGATCAGGTTGATCAGGACCTGCTGCAGCTCGGTCCGGTTGATGGCCACGCTGCCGGTGGCGGCAAGGTCCAGGTCCAGGGAGATGTCCACCTTGTTCAGAAGGTGCTGGACGAGGGGGATGCAGTCGTGGATCACCTCGTTGGGGTTGTGCTGCTCTATGATGCCGGCATATTCCTCGGGGCGGGCGAACTGCAGAAGCTTGTTGACCAGGACGTTGATCGAATGCACCTGCTCGTAGATCAGGGCGAATTCGGTCTTGAGCGGCAGCGCCCGTTCGCCGAGGCTTTCCCGGATCACGTCCAGATTGCCCTGGATCACTGCGATGGGGTTGTTGATCTCGTGGGCGATGCCGGCAGTGATCTCGCCGATGGCGGCCAGCTTCTCGCTGACCACCAGCTGTTTCGTCGTCGCTTCCAGCCGCTGGTTGGCGTCGCTGAGCTCGCGGGTGCGCTCGGCCACGCGCCGTTCCAGCTCCTCGGCCCATTCGCGCAGCCGGCGGTCGCGTTCCTGCACCTGGTCCAGCAGGTGGTCCATCTGCTCGGCCACGCGCCCGATCTCGTCGCCGCGCCCGCGGATTCCGGTGCGCGCGCCGAGGTCTCCCGCCTCCACCCTGCCGATGGTGGCGACCATCCCTTCCAGAGGCTTGAAGATCCCGCGCGCCCAGCGCAGGAACACCGGCACCGACAACAGCAGCACCAGCGCGAAACCGCCCCCGATCATCCACAACGTGCGCAGCTTGGCGGCCCGGAACGGGCTGTCGAGAAAGCCGACATAGAGCATCCCCACCCGGTTGCCGAAACTGTCGATGACCGGCTCGTAGGCCGAAATGTACCAGTCGTTCACCACGAAGGCCCGGTCCAGCCATTTTTCGCCGCGCCCGAGCACCGTATCGCGCACCACGATCGAAACCCGTGTGCCCAGCGCGCGCACGTTCTCGAACAGGCGCACATTGGTGGAGATCCGCACGTCTTCCAGAAACAGCGTCGCGGTGCCGCGGCTGCCCTCGGTCAGGCTTTCGGCCGGATAGACCAGCGCGTTTATGGTGTCGATGAAGTCGAGGTTGCGGTTCAGCAGCACCCCGGCCACCAGCGCTCCGGGGCCGACCTGCACCGGGGCGGCGGAATGGATTACCATGCCGCGGGTTTCCTCGGTGCGCTCGGTGGGAGCGGCGGCTCTGGTGGGCACCAGCCTGATCGCGGCGCGCGCTGCCAGTTCGGGGGAGATGGCGGCAAGCTCGGGAGCGTGGAAGATGTCGATCTCGGCTGCGGCGCGCCCGGCCAGGGCGCTTTGCACCACCGGCCATTTGCGCGGGCTTGTCCGGCCTGCGAATGCCGGCGCGCTGGCCAGAACCCCGCCGCCGTCATCGTAATAGAGGAAATCGAAACCGTAACGCTGGCGCTCGGCTTCCAGAAAGGCGGCCAGAGCGGCCGGGTCGTTGCGTTCCAGCGCCTGCGCGAAACGCCGGGATGATCCCAGTGCCACCAGCCGTTCGCTGGCCCGTTCGCGCAGGCGGGCCAGATACTGATGCGCGATCGTGAGCTCTCCGTTGACCTTGGCGATCAGCAGGTTGTCGAACCGGTTGGACCAGTTCGCCACCACCACTCCGAGAAACAGCGGCATCACCACCAGCATCGGCAGGATCGCGATGATCAGCAGGCGAATCCTGACCGAGTTGTGCCATGTCGGGGCCCGGGCCGGGGCAGGGGAGCTGCCGCCGCCGTCAGGCATCCCACATGGCGACCTTGCGGTCGATCGTCTTGCGCGAGATTCCCAGCCTGCGCGCGGCTTCGGCGCGGTTGCCGCCACAATCTTCGAGCACGGTCAGGATATGGCGGCGCTCGACCGCGGCCAGGCTGTCGGTCGCAACCGGGCTTTCGCAGTCGCCGGCATCGCAGAATTCCTGCGGCCATTCGCCCAGGATCAGTGAGCGCTCGATCAGGTTGCGCAGCTCGCGCACATTGCCCGGCCAGTCGTAGCAGCTGAGCTTCAGCAGCACCCCTTCGGTGAGCGGCAGCGGCGACACGCCCAGCTCGGTGGAGATCTTCTTCATGAACATCGCCGCCAGCTCCATGATGTCGCCCTTGCGCTCGATCAGCCGGGGCATGCGCACCTGAAACACGTTGATCCGGTGGTAGAGATCCTTGCGAAAGCGCCCTTCGGCCACCGCCTGCTCGAGATCGCCGTTGGTGGCGAAGATGAAGCGCAGGTTCAGCGGCACTTCCCGGCTTGATCCGATCGGGCGCAGGCGGGCCTCTTCGAGAACCCTCAGCATGGCGCCCTGGATCGGCAGCGGCATTTCCAGGATCTCGTCGAAGAACAGCGTGCCGCCGCGGGCGTGAAACAGCAGGCCGTCGCGCCGGCCGCCGGGGAGCGACTGATCGCTCTCGATCACGCCGAAAAGCTCGTTGGCAATGTGATCGGGCGAGACCGAGGCGCAGTTGACCGGCACGAAGGGCTTGTCGGCCCGGTCCGACATGGCGTGCAGCGTGCGCGCGGCAATCTCCTTGCCGGTGCCGGTGTCGCCGGTGAACAGCACCGGGGTGGGCAGCGGCGCGGCCCGCTCCAGCATGGCGCGGACATTGCCGATCACGTCCGAATGTCCGATCAGCCGGCCGCGCCCGGCCATCGCCTCGGCCGCGAGTTCGTATTTCAGCAGGTAGTTCTCGCGCCGCAGGTGCTGGCGGTCGATCGAGCGGGCCACCGCATTCAGGATCTGGTTGGAGCGAAACGGCTTGAGCACGAAATCTGCCGCTCCCGCCCGCAGCGCCTGGATCGCGGTTTCCAGGTCGGCGAATGCGGTGATCAGGATCGCATCGGCGAAGAATCCCAGCCTGCGCTGTTCGGCCAGCCACTCGAGCCCGCTCTTGCCGGGCATCACGTTGTCGAGGATCACGATGTCGAAATGCGCCCGGTCCAGCAGCGCCGAGGCCTCTTCGACATTGGCAGCCTGTTCCACCTGCCGGCAGCGCGAGGCCAGGATCTTGACCAGGAAGTTGCGCATGCCCGGCTCGTCATCGACCACGAGGATCGACGAGGCTGCCAGTTCGGCCCCGAAATCGGCCTCCGGCCGGGGGGGATCGGGCGGGGAGTCAGGTCTGTTCATTCCGGTCCGTTTATCCTGGTTCGCTCTTCCGGGGCGCCTTCGTCCCGTTTTCGTCCCGCATCACGAGGGCGCGTGCCGCTCCTGCGACAGTTGGCGCGCGCTCCCGGTTCCGCGCATGCGATGTTCCCCCGGCCGCGATGTCGCACGACCGCCGCGCAAGGCCCGGGGCCGTCCGGGCCGCGTGTTCCTGGCGGCCTCACTCGGCCGGGGTGGCCTCGGCTTCCGGTTCGCCCCGCGCCTCGATCTCCTGATACCAGATGTCATGATGCTCTTTTGCCCACTGAACATCAACCGTGCCGCGGGTCATGGCCTCCAGCGCGCCCTCCATTCCGATCGAACCCAGATAGATATGGGCAAGGATGAGCGCCATGAAGACGAAGGCCACCGCCAGATGCAGCAGATGCGCCAGCTGCATTTCCTCCTGCGGGCTGAGCGCGGTGGGCAGCGCCTCCAGCCCGATCATCTGTGGCAGGCCGAGATCGTTCAGAACGCGGAAGGTGGCGGCGAAGGCCTCGATCTTGTAGGGAAACAGCAGCGCAAGCCCGCTGAAGGAGATCGCGGCGCCGAACAGGACCACCGCCCAGAACACGATCTTCTCACCGGCGTTGAACTTGCCGGCCGGCGCATGCACGCCCTTGGCGAACATGCCGCCGCCCTTCATCAGCCAGACGAAGTCGTATTTTCGGGGAAGGTTCTTGCCGACCCAGAGCAGGAAGGCCATGAGCACCCCGGCCATGAACCCCCAGGCGATCCAGTTGTGGATCAGCTTGGAGGTGGTGGCGATGAACGCGAAGGCCTCCTTGCCGATCAGCGGGATCAGTGCGACCCGGCCGTAGAGGGTGACGAGCCCGGTCAGCCCGAGCAGGATGAAGCTGCCGGCCATGAGCCAGTGCGCGAAGCGCTCGATCAACCGGAAGCGGATGATCTTGCGCCCGGTCGGCGGGCTTTCCAGCCGGATCCGGCCGCGCACCAGGTAGAACAGCGCCAGAAGTGCGATCACGCCCAGCAGCAGGTAGCCGCCGTAGCTGCGCAGCGGGCCGTTGCGCAGTTCGAGCCAGCTCATGCCGCCGTCCTGGATCACGGTGGTGGCTGCCGGCACCTGCACCTGGGTGGTCAGATCGGCCAGCCCGTAGCGATAGGCGCGCCAGAGCTCGGCATCGGAAGCCCCGCCCAGGGTGCCGAGCGGGGCGTTGATCGGCGCCGCCGCCTCGGGGCTGCCCAGGGCCTGGCGGCGGAAGCTCAGGTCCACCTTCTCGCCGCGCTGGCGGGCGAGGATGTCTTCCAGGGTCTGGGCGCCGCCGGTCCTGGCCATGCGCTCGTCCTGCGCGGGCGGGGCGCCTGCCGCGGGCGGGGCGCCTGCCGGCGCCGGGCCGTCCTGGGCCAGCACTGCCGGCGGGCCGGCAACCGCCAGCCAGAGCGTGAGCAGCAGGGTCAGGGCCGAACGCAAGGTCATGGAATCTCCCCCCGGAGTGAAACCTCGGATGAACTCCGCCCGCGCAGAGGCGGGCGATGGTGGTGAAGCACGGGGCGCATGCGCGCCTGCCTTCCGCAATGGCGCTCCGGCGGCATTCCGGCGCGCCCCGCGCCGGTGCATTTCCGCCGCTCCGGGAGAGGCGGCCCGGCATGAAAGCCGGGCCACCCGCATGCCCCGTGAGTGGCGGTGGCGTGCTTCAGCCGGCCTTCTGGTCGTAGGCCGTGCCCCAGCCCCAGGCGCCCGAGCCGAAGCCGCGGGCCACGACGCGCTCGCGATAGACCGTCGCAACCACGTCGCCGTCGCCGGCCAGAAGCGCCTTGGTGGCGCACATCTCGGCGCAGATCGGCAGCTTGCCCTCCGCGATCCGGTTGCGGCCATACTTCTGGAACTCGGCCTGGCTCATGTCCTCTTCGGGACCGCCGGCACAGAAGGTGCACTTGTCCATCTTGCCGCGCGAACCGAAGTTGCCCGCCTGCGGATACTGCGGCGCGCCGAAGGGGCAGGCGTAGAAGCAGTAGCCGCAGCCGATGCACAGATCCTTGGAGTGCAGCACGATGCCGTCCTCCGTCTGGTAGAAACAGTCCACCGGACAGACCGCCATGCAGGGCGCATCCGAACAGTGCATGCAGGCGATCGAGATCGAGCGTTCCCCCGGCGTGCCGTCGTTGATGGTGACGACCTTGCGCCGGTTGATGCCCCAGGGCACCTCGTGCTCGTTCTTGCAGGCGGTGACGCAGGCGTTGCACTCGATGCAGCGTTCAGCGTCCACGAGAAATTTTACGCGTGCCATTTCTCAGCTCTCCTTCATGCTGCAGTGATCTTGCAGAGCGACGCCTTGGTCTCCTGCATCTGGGTTACGCTGTCATAGCCGTAGGTCATGGCGGTGTTTGCCGCCTCGCCCAGCACGTAGGGATCGGCACCTTCGGGATACTTGTCCCGCAGGTCCTGGCCCTGGAAATGCCCGCCGAAATGGAACGGCATGAAGGCGACGCCCTGGCCGACCCGCTCGGTGATCATCGCGGCAACCTTGACCCGGCCGCCTTCCGGCCCTTCCACCCAGACCTGCTGGCCGTTGCGGATGCCCAGATCGTTGGCATCGCGCGGGTGGATCTCCACGAACATCTCCTGCTGCAGTTCCGCCAGCCACTTGTTGGAGCGGCTTTCCTCGCCGCCGCCTTCGTATTCCACGAGCCGGCCGGAAGTCAGGATCAGCGGATAATCCTTGGAGAAATCCTGCTTCTGGACCGATTCGTAGAGCGTTGGCAGCCGGTAGGCGCGGGTATCCGCATAGGTCGGATAGTCCTTCACCAGATCGCGCCGGTTGCTGTAGAGCGGCTCGCGGTGGATCGGGATCGGATCCGGGAAGGTCCAGACGTTCGCCCGCGCCTTGGCGTTGCCAAACGGCGCGCATTCATGGGCGATGGCAACCCGCTGGATGCCGCCCGAAAGGTCGGTCTTCCAGTTGGTCTTGTCGCCGGCGATGGCCTCGATGGTAGCCCGTTCCTCGTCGGTCAGCTCGCTGTCCCAGCCGAGCTGCTTGAGCATCGCCATGGTGAACTCGGGGTAGCCGTCCTGGATATCCGAATTCTGGCTGTAGACGCCCTCGGCCAGCAGGTTCACCCCGTCACGTTCCACCCCGAAACGGGCGCGGAAGGTCAGGCCGCCCTTGGAGACCGGCTTGGACATGTCATAGAGGTTCGGCGTGCCCGGATGCTTCATCTCGGGCGTGCCCCAGCAGGGCCAGGGCAGGCCGTAATACTCCCCGTCCAGTGGGCCGCCGACGGCCTGCAGCGTGGTCTTGTCGAAGGTGTGCTGGTTGGCCATGTGCGCCTTGATGCGCTCCGGCGCCCAGCCGGTGTAGCCGATGGTCCACATGCCGCGGTTGAACTCGCGGGTGATGTCCTCGACATTGGGCGCGTCCTCGCCTTCCATGGCGATGTTGCGGAACAGCCGGTCGGCGAAGCCGAACTTCCTGGCGAACTTGGCGATGATCACCTGATCGGGCAGGCTCTCGAACACCGGGTCCACCACCTTGTCGCGCCACTGGACCGAGCGGTTGGAGGCGGTCACCGAGCCGCGGGTCTCGAACTGGGTCGAGGCCGGCAGCAGATAGACGCCGTCGGTGCGGTCGTGCATCACCGCCGAGACCGTCGGATAGGGGTCGATGACCACCAGAAGGTCGAGCATCTCCATCGCCTTCTTCATCTCGACGCCGCGGGTCTGGCTGTTGGGGGCATGGCCCCAGAGCACCATCGCGCGCACGTTGTCCGGCTGGTCGATGTTCTCCTTGTTCTCAAGCACCCCGTCGATCCAGCGCGACACGGGGATGCCCTTGAGGTTCATCAGCGACTTTTCCTTGCCGTCCTTGCCGGTGATCGAGGCAAAGCGGCCCTTGAGCCAGTCGAGATCCTCCTCCCAGACCCGCGCCCAGTGCGCCCAGGCCCCGGCCGACAGGCCATAGTAGCCCGGCAGGGTGTGGCTGAGCACGCCCAGGTCGGTCGCGCCCTGCACGTTGTCATGGCCGCGGAAGATGTTGGCGCCGCCGCCCGACACCCCGATGTTGCCCAGCGCCAGCTGCAGGATGCAGTAGGCCCGGGTGTTGTTGTTGCCGGTGGTGTGCTGGGTGCCGCCCATGCACCAGACCAGCGTGCCGGGGCGGTTGTTGACCAGGGTGCGGGCGACCCGCTCCATCTGGCTGCCCGGCACGCCGGTGACGCGCTCGACCTCGTCGGGGGTCCACTTCTTCACCTCGGCGCGCACATCGTCCATGCCGTAGACCCGGGTGCGGATGTATTCCTTGTCCTCCCAGCCGTTCTCGAAGATGTGCCACAGCAGCCCCCAGATGAAGGCAACGTCCGAGCCCGGCCGGATGCGCACATATTCATCCGCATGGGCCGCGGTGCGGGTGAAGCGCGGATCGACCACGATCAGCGGCGCGTTGTTCTGCTCCTTGGCGCGCAGGATGTGCAGGAGCGAGACCGGATGCGCCTCGGTCGGGTTCGAGCCGATCAGGATCATCGAGCGGCTGTTGTGGATGTCGTTGTAGCTGTTGGTCATGGCGCCGTAGCCCCATGTGTTCGCAACGCCGGCAACCGTCGTCGAGTGGCAGATCCGCGCCTGGTGATCGACGTTGTTGGTGCCCCAGTAGGCGGCGAACTTGCGGAACAGGTAGGCCTGCTCGTTGCTGTGCTTGGCGCTGCCCAGCCAGTAGACGCTGTCGGGCCCGCTTTCCTCGCGGATCTTCAGCATCTGGTCGCCGATCTCGTTGATCGCCTGCTCCCAGCTGATCCGCTTCCACTCGCCGCCTTCCTTCTTCATCGGATACTTGAGACGGCGTTCGTTGTTGGTGTGCTCGCGCACGCTCGCGCCCTTGGCGCAATGGGCGCCCAGGTTGAAGGGGCTGTCCCAGCCGGGCTCCTGACCGACCCAGACCCCCTTGTCCACCTCGGCGATCACCGTGCAGCCCACCGAGCAGTGGGTGCAGACCGACTTGACGGTCGTGATCGCATCATCCATCGCCTCCTGCCCCGAGGCCGCGGTGACCGTGCCGCCGGTGGCGCCGATCGCGGCCAGGCCGCCGACCGCAAGCCCCGAACCGCGCAGGAACGCGCGCCGGTCAACCTGCTTTTCCGTCAGGCTGGACAGGATGCCTGTCCGCTGGGGGCGTCTCGCTACCCCGTTGGTCTTTTTCCTGAGCATCTGTGTTCTCCATCTTGCTGCAGCCGGTCGCGGCTGCCGTATCCTTGCCTTCTGCGCCTCCTGCCCGGCCGCGGGGCCTTTCGCTACCGTTGGCCGGCCTGTCGGCGCGCCGGTCGGAACCGGCTCAGAACCTGAGGCTCTCGTAATAGGCGCGGGTATGCTCGGTATCGCGCAGGCCGCCGCCCGCCTTCCCGGGCACCGCTTCCGCCTGCGCCGGCCCGCCCAGCGTTGCAGCGGCAACGGCGGCGGGGGCGGAAACGGATGCGAGCTTCAGAAAGTCGCGGCGGCTGGTGGCGCCGTCGTCGGACATCTTGCCCATATGGTCTTCCTCCCTTGCTCTGGCCCGGGCGCCGGCCCGGGCGGGTGATGCGGCTCAGGCCGCGGACATGCGAAATGCTTCGCGTTCGATCTCCATGAACAGCCGCCCGGCAGCGCCGAGGGCCGCATAGAAGACGGACTTCTCGGCCGCCTCCAGATCGGTGAAGAAATGCACCGCCCAGGGCGCCATGTGCCGGTTGAAGAACTCGGCCTGCCGCTCCAGCGGCACCGGCGCGCCGAAACGCCCGGTGATCATGCCGGCCATCATTTCCAGCAGGCTGGCGATGTTGTCCTCAGGCTCGCTCTTGCCGGGCGCGCGGCGGATCCGCAGCGCCTCCATGTCGCGGCGCAGCAGCGCCAGAGGCTTCTCGTTCAGGAACCCGGTCAGGTAGTAGCTGGCATAGGGCAGAAGCTCGCCCCGCCCGACGCCTATGAACAGCTCGTGGAATTCGCGCTCGACCGCCTTCGGGCTGCTGACGGCGGCAAGGCGCGCCAGGGTCCGGAAGGCTTCGCCCAGCGGGCTGTCGTCACCGCTGAGGGCGGAGGTCTGCTCCAGCAGCGCCGCATCGGGCGGCCCGGCCAGGAGCAGCGCCAGGAAGTCGTAGATCTGCGCGCGCAGGAGATCCTCCTCGCCGGGCGCGGCCTCGGCTGCGGCGGCTCGGGGGAGGGCGGTTTCGGGGGCGCTTGCCATCGTTGTCATCCGTGCTGAGATCCGCTCTGCATTTCGTGCCGGGTTTCGTGCTGCGCTCCGCCGCGTCCCGGCGCTTCGCTCCGGAGCGCGGGGGCGGCAGGCGCGAAGGCAAAGCGCATCCGCGGCCGGGGGCGCGCCGCCGGGGGCGAGGTATCCGCTCCGGCAGCTCCGGCAGCTCCGGCAGCCGTCGAAACGGCCCCCGCGGCCTCGTGGGAGGCATCCCCGCGGGGAACCGCCGCGCCCTGCGCGACCCGGACCCCGCCGGCGGCCGGCTCTCCCCCGGCAGCTTCCGCGGAGGCGGCGGGCACCGCATCCGCCGGCGCGCCGCCGGGGGTGGATGCCGGCCCGGGCCCGGCGCTGGCCGGGGCAGTCTCGTCGGACCTGCCGCCGGGGGGGCTGTCGCCAGGAGGCGCATCACCGGGCGCATCACCGGGCGCATCGGCCCCGATCATCCCGCGCCCGACGGCATAGGCGGTGGCGACCACCTCCCGGACCATGCCCACGGCGCTGAAATCTTCGCCGTAATCCACCAGCCCATCGACATTGGCCAGCACCGGATCGGCCCGCCACAGCCGGCGCAGGGCCAGCCGACGCAGCCGCTCGGGCACCTCGGGGCGCATGAAGGGCGAAAAGTCGTCGCCGCCCCCCATCTGCTCCGGGTCGGGCAGGTCGAGCTCGCGCAGGAGCTCATCGTCGGACTTCCCTTCCAGCACCTTCTGCCGGGCGGCTGCCTCCGCCGCGGCGCGCTCGCGTTCGAGCGCTTCCTCCTCGGCCCTGACGGCGGCGCGCCGGCGCGACCACATGTCCAGCGGGCTGTCGCGCCGGACGCTCATTGCAGCACCCCGTTGCGCCGCAGCGCCGAGGGCGCCCGGTAGACATCGCTCGGCTGACGGACCCGGGCATCGCCGACGCCGTCCTGGCGGCGATCCACCCGCACCCTGTCGCGCCGGCGCTTGACGAATTCTTCCTCCTCGTGGTGGCGGGCGACGAAATCCCGGATCCAGGCCTGCAGCCCCGGCGGCATGGGCACCGGCTCGACCATCTCCTCGCCGCTGTCGGCGTAATCCTGCGCCTCGTAGGGCGAGGCGGTCACCAGCAGCACCTCGGGCTGCTGATCGTCGGTCGTGTCGCCGGCGTCCCGCATCACCACATAGACCGAGGGCGGGCTGGTGGAGAGTGCCCCGACATAGGCCTGGGTCTCCTTGCGCCAGAGCTCGATCTCGACGGTGGCGGCATGGTACTCGCGCGCCATGCCCTCCTGGCGGAGCAGTTTCCAGCTTGCCGGGCCGGCCCCGGGCAGAACCGCCACCGGCCGCCAGATCCAGCGGGCCCAGCGGGTGACTCCCGGACTTTTGCGCACGACCACCCCGATCGGCATTGAGACGCTGACTTCCGGCATGCGCGCGATGCTCCCGAGTTCCCTGTCTTCTTTTCTTCGTTTTTTCTTCGTTTCGTTTCTCTTCGCTTCCCCGCGTCGCGCCGCCAGGCTCATCCGCTCCTCCCGGTGGCCGCCCTCCCGGATGGCCGCCTTCCCGAGCCGTCCGATCTTCCCGCCGATCTTCCCGGCGGCTGCCGTCCGGCCCGGCGCGGCTGCGCTGCGTTGTCGCATTCCCTCCTTGCCGGGATGATTGCCAACATGCCCGGCACGATCAAACGAAATCGGAAAAAACCGCCTCGCGGCGCCTTGCCGGGCTCGCCCGCTGGACATTTCGTCCCTCGGCGGGGAGGGCGCGCAGATGGCCGGGACAAAAAGTCCACCCACAAATTCCGACAATTACGCTCTGCTATCTTGCAGGGCCGATTCGCCCCCGCGGCGGCGAATCACGCCGCGCCGCTCGCAGCCCCGTCCGAGGTGGGAAACGACTTTACGCAGGCGCCGTTTCGCGCGTATCAGAGCCGGGGGAAGGTGCCGGATCGAAGCGGCGAATCACGGCCGGAGAAACAGCGAACAGCAGGGAGAACAGATGTCCAAGCGCTTGATATTGTGCAGTTGTCTGGAAAGCCAGAAGCTGGACCCCGCTGCCTTCGAGACGCTCGAGGGGGTTGCCTGTTCACGGGTTCACGGCGCGCTTTGCAGCCGCGAATCGGAACAGGCGGCCAGGCATCTTGCCGCCGGCGATGCGCTGATCGCCTGCGCCCAGGAGCGCGCCTTCTTCGAGGATCTTGCCGCCGAGACCGGGGTCCCCGCTCCGGCATTCGTCGATCTGCGGGACCGGGCCGGCTGGTCGGACGAGGGGGCGCAGGCGGGGCCGAAGATGGCCGCTCTGGTCGCCGAGGCGCTGCTGGAAGCGCCGATGGTGAAGATGCTCGACCTGGAATCCGAAGGGCGCTGCCTGCTGATCGGCGCCCCCGAGGTGGCGCTTCCGGCGGCGGCCCGGCTGGCCGATGCGCTCGCGGTCACGGTGCTGCTGGAGGCGCCGGCAGACTTTCCCCCGGACCGGCGCTTCGATGTCATCTGCGGCAGGCTTAAATCGGCGCGCGGCGCGCTGGGCGGCTTCGAGCTGCGGATCGACGGGCTGTGCCTCCAGGAACCGGGCGGGCGCGGCACGCCGGGCTTTTCCGAGCCGCGGGACGGCGGGCGCAGCAGCTGCGACATCATCCTCGACCTGAGCGGCGGGGCACCGCTGTTTCCGGCCCCGCACAAGCGCGACGGCTATCTGCGCGCGGACCCCCGCGACCCCCGCGCCGTGGCCGACGCCGTTTTCGAGGCGGCCCAGCTCGTGGGCAGTTTCGAGAAGCCCCTCCACGTGGCGATACGCAGCGAACTGTGCGCCCATTCGCGCGCCGGCATCACCGGCTGCACCCGGTGCCTCGACATCTGCCCCACCGGGGCGATCGCGCCGGCGGGCGATGCGGTCAGCGTCGATCCGGCCATCTGCGCCGGCTGCGGCGGTTGTTCGGCGCTCTGCCCGTCCGGGGCGGTCAGCCTGGAGGCGCCCGAGGTGGCCTTTACCATGCGCCGTCTGGAGACGCTCGCGCGGGTCTTCCGCGAGGCGGGCGGGCGGGCGCCGCGGCTGCTGGTGCATGACGAGCAGCACGGCGCCGAGATGATCTCGCTCGCCGCGCGCTACGGGCGGGGCCTGCCGGCCGACGTGATCCCGCTGTCGATGCCGGCGCTGGCAGGTTTCGGCCACGCTGAAATGCTGGCCGCGCTGGGGTGCGGCTTCGTGCGGGTGGAAATCCTGCTGTCTCCGGCAACCGAACGGGCGGTTGTCGAGCGCGAATGCGCCCTGGCGGTGGCGATCGCGGGGGCGGATGTGATCGGGCTGCTGGAGCCGGCCGACCCGGACGCGCTGAGCGCCTGGCTGTTCGGAGAGGAGGGCGCCGCTGCGCGCCCGTGCCTCGGAGAGATCACGCCGATCCTGCCGATGGGCAGCCGGCGTCAGGTGAGCCGGCTGGCCGCCGCGGCCCTGCGCGGCAGCCCCGAAGCGCCGATCGCGCTGCCCGAGGGGGCTCCCTATGGCAGCGTGAGCGTCGATCCCGATGCCTGCACGCTGTGCCTGTCCTGCGCTTCGCTCTGCCCGACCGGCGCCCTGGGCGACAACCCCGACAAGCCGCAGCTGCGCTTTCAGGAGGATGCCTGCCTGCAATGCGGGCTCTGCGCGCGGCTCTGCCCGGAGGATGCGATAACGCTGCAGCCGCGGCTGGATCTGTCCGATGCCGCGCTGGCCCAGCGCGTCCTGCATGAGGAGGAGCCTTTCGCCTGCATCGAATGCGGGGCGCTGTTCGGGGTGCGCTCGGCGATCGAGAAGATCAGCGAGAAGCTGGCCGGAAAGCACGAGATGTTCGCCGATTCCGATGCCGCCCGGCTGATCCGGATGTGCGACGACTGCCGGGTGCGGGCGCAGTATCACGACCGGAACAGCCCGATGCGCGCGGCCGAGCGGCCGCGGGTTGTGACCACCGAGGACTATTTCTCGAAGCGGCGGGATCACTGATGCCGGACGGGGGCCCCCAGATCGGCCGGCGCGAGTGCGGCCACATAGGCGAGGATGTCCTCGAATTCCTCCTGGGTGATCTCGACCGGGCGGATCGGCGGCGGACGGGCGACGCTGAAGGGGGCGGTGATCCCCGCCAGTTGAACGACGGCCGGATGCGGGTTGCGCACGTAGAAGGTCTCGAAGCGCTCCTGCCAGTCGGCCAGTGCCCGCAGGGCGGCGAAGGAAGGGGTCGAGCCGATGCTCTTCATCCGGTTGCGCGGGCCGATCACGTGGCAGCGCCCGCAGTTTTGGTAGGAAAGCTCCTCTCCCCGTGCCGGATCACCGGAAAGGGCGGGGCCGGCGGACGCCGTGGCGGCGGGGCGGGGGGCGCTGAAGGGGGGCGCGCCTTCGGGGGCGAACTGCTCGATCGTGCGCCGGCCGCTGGGCGAGCGCAGCCATTCCAGCAGCCGCTCGGCGGCAGGTGCGGCAGGGCCGGGCGGCAGGATCAGGCTGTAGAGCTGCCCGGCGCCGTCTTCCATCACCGGGGTTGCGTTGCCGGCGCCCTCGGGCCGGCCGGCGCTCAGAAGCGCGTCGGCATCCGGCGGGAAGCCCCCCTCCGGCCCGAGCACGCGCAGCTCCACCGCGATGTTGTTCTTCAGCGAGAAGCGGGGGATCAGAAACCGGATGATCCCGCTTTCCACGAGCGCCTGATCGGCCCGCAGGCGCAGTTTGGCCTGCTGGGCGGCCCCCGGGCGGGGCGGGGCAAGCGACAGGGCCAGCAGAATCGGCACGAGGATTACCAGCCGGCGCATGGCGCTGTATTCCGTGCAGGAGGGGCCATGCCGGACTGTGTAGGAGGGCGAGAGGGGCGGCGTCAAGCCTGCGGAACTCTTGGACGGAAATCGGGAGGAAACGGATGAACGACACCTTCAACATGACGATGCGGAAGTTTCTCAAGCAGGTCGGGGTGACCTCGCAGAAGGCGATCGAGGATGCGGTGCGTGCCGCCGGGCCTGCGCAGACGGCCGGAAGGCGGCTGACGGTCAGGGCTGTCGTCAGCATCGGGGAGCTCGGGATGGAGCATGTGGTAGAAGGAGAAATAGTGATTGACGATCAGTCCTCTGAAGACCGGAGCTGAAGCGGCATGACGGTCGGGAGAGACAGCATTCTCGCCGCGCTGCGGACGCTGCGCCTGCCGGGGGGCGAGGAGGACCCGGTGAGCGCCGGGCTGGTGCGGGCGCTGACGATCGAGGGCGGCAGGGTGCGCTTCGTGCTCGAGGTGGCACCGGAGCGGGCCGAGGCCTTCGCGCCGCTGCGCGCGCAGGCCGAGGAAGTGGTCGCGGCACTGGAGGGAGTCGATTCCGTTTCGGTCGTCATGACCGCCCACAGCAGCGCCGCCCCACCGCCGGAGCTCAAGGGATCCGGTGCCGCGGCGCGGGGGCCGCAGGAGATCCCGGGAGTGGCGCGCATCGTCGCGATTGCTTCCGGAAAGGGAGGCGTGGGCAAGTCCACGGTGTCGTCGAACCTGGCGGTGGCGCTGGCCGCGGAGGGGCGGCGGGTGGGGCTGCTGGATGCCGATGTCTTCGGCCCCAGCCAGCCGCGCATGCTCGGCGTCAGCGGCCATCCGGCCAGCCCCGACGGCAGGACGATCCTGCCGCTGCGCAACCACGGGGTCACGCTGATGTCGGTGGGGCTCATGCTGCGCGAGGAAGAGGCCGTCGTCTGGCGCGGCCCGATGCTGATGGGGGCGCTGCAGCAGATGCTGCGCCAGGTGCAGTGGGGAACACTGGACGTGCTGCTGGTCGATCTGCCGCCGGGCACGGGCGATGTGCAGATGACGCTGGCGCAGACGGTGGTGCTCAGCGGCGCGATCATCGTTTCCACCCCGCAGGACATCGCGCTGCTCGATACCCGCAAGGGGATCGACATGTTCGGCAAGCTCGGGGTGCCGATTCTCGGGATGATCGAGAACATGGCGGTTCATGTCTGCGCCAGATGCGGCCACGAGGAGCACACCTTCGGTCATGGCGGGGTGGCGGCGGAAGCCGGGCGGCTCGGGGTGCCGCTGCTGGCGGAGCTGCCGCTGAGCATGGATGTCCGGATAGCCTCCGACGGTGGCGCCCCGGTGGTGGCTTCGGCCCCGGACTCGCCCCCGGCACAGGCGTTCCGGAAGCTCGCGCGCCGTCTGATCGCGGAGGGGAGCGCATGAGCGACGAGCTGTTCGAGGTCTCCTGTCCGGTCCGCTTTCCGCCGCTGTTCACCGGGCAGGAGCTGTCCGGCGGGGGCGACCCCTTCGCCAAGGCCTGCGCCCGGGCGGCGCTCGGCTGCGATGCCGGGCTGATCGTGCACGCCCTTTCGGCCGACCGGCTGCGCGCGGCGGTGGTGTTCGCCCCCGAAGAGCCTCTGGAACAGGCGATGGTGGCGCTGTGCGCCTGCGGCGTGGGGTTTCAGAACGCGCTGGGGGCGCTGGCCCCGCCCGAGGTGGCGGTGCATCTGACATGGGACGGGCTGATCCGGGTCAACGGCGCGGTCTGCGGCCGGTTGCGGGTGGCCGCCGCAGATGACGACCCGCAGCGCACGCCCGACTGGCTGGTGGTGGGACTGGAACTGCAGATCCTGCCCCGCGCCGGGGCAGAGCCGGGGCTGAGCCCGGACGAGACATGCCTGCATCTGGAGGGATGTGCCGGGGTTTCGCCGCCGCGGCTGCTGGAGGCCTGGGCCCGGCATCTGCTGCTCTGGATCAACCGGCTGGAAAGCGAGGGGCGGGCGCCGCTGCACGCCGAGTGGCGCGGCCTGATCGAGGAGATCGGCCGGGAGGTGAGCCGCCGCTGGCGCGGGGCACAGCTGTGCGGAACCTTCGTCGGCGTGGACGAAAACTTCGGCATGCTGCTGCGCACGGGAGAGGAAACCCACCTGATCCCCATGTCCTCCCTGCTGGAAAATGGTGAAATATCATGAACCTGGCGCGCGCAATTCACCTTGACGAAAGCGACATGAACGTTTATCCGACCCCGGCCCGCAGCGGCGAGTGGCTGATAAGCGGCGGGTTCGAATTCTCCAACTGGAGCGAAGCCGATCTCGTGGGCAAGGCGCGCCAGGCCTTCGCCAATGGCTGGCTCGGGCTGGAAAGCTTCGGCCGGGCGAGCTTTGCCGCGGTGGCCCGGATCGAACCGGCCGAATACGAGGCCCTGATCGGCACGCTTGCCGATCATTTCGTGGCGGTCTACGGGGCGCCGGATCCTGCCGCCGCGCGTCCGGTCGCCGAGGAGGAGCTGGCTCATATGACGGCGCTCTGCGAAGGGCAGCCGGCGAATACCCTGCTCACGGTTTCGCGCAGCCTGACCGAAGCCGGGGTCAGGGAGGAATTCCGCCTCATCAGCCCGGCCGATGCCCGACTGGAGCAGATCGCAGTTCATGCGGCACCGGCGACAGGAAAGGGACAGCCCTAGGGCGTAGAGCTGTGAAGTAGAGCTGTGAATCGGAATGCGTTTCCAGGCATGAGACAGGGAGGGTTTCATGCCCGGATTGTTTTTGGTTGCCGGAAGAACGATCCAACAGGATCAAGCCGTCACTGGCGACAGGCCACCCGGGGTGCCACGGGTTGATGGTCGTGAAGTGCCGTCCGGCAGCATCTTTTGCCGGCAACGCGGCTGTCGCCGGAGCGACCTGCCGCCCGAATACGGCCCGGCCAGGACGCCTTGCAACCGCTGCAAACGCCGCTCCGAGGCCGGCACGTTCGCGCGGATATTCGCAGCCCCGGCGCAGGAATACGCCGATCTTCACACGCTCGTGCTGGACGTCACCCATGTCAAAGCCCACCGGATTGCCGCGAACGGGGGAAAGAACACCGGCACAGGGCGGGCGAGCGGGCGTATGAAAGGCGTGCTGAATTCCGGGCCGCATCTGGTCCGCGATCGATCCCGACGGCCTGTTCCCGGCACGGTTTCCGCTGGCAATGACGCTGTCAACGTCGGCATATCCCGTGCAAGCAACGCCTTGAGCCGGTCGTTCGCAAAGGTGCAACCGTCATTGCCGACCGGGCATGACGCAGAGCGCCCGCGTGAGCGGTTGCGAAAATGCAAAGTCGGGGCCTGCATTCCGCCGCGCGAAAACCGCAGGAAACACTATTCAAGATCGCCCTGCGAAACCCGCAATCTGGTCGCGCGCTGTTTCACCCGCATCAAGCTGATTCACCCGCATCAAGGAGGACCGGCGCTCATTGCCGTTGCGAACCCTCCGATGCCCCGAAACCTTCCTCGCAGCAGCGCGTCTTGCCGCAATCGTCACCTGAGACTCATGGAGTCTGCGCCCCAGGGCATGCTGCGCATGATCGGGTTCGACCGGGCACGGGGCGGGGCAGCTCCCGCCCTTGCGGCGGGTGGCGCATGCCGCGTGCCTGCGGCGGGCGGCGCGCCCCCTGAACCCGCTTCGGACCATTCTCGGGTCATTTGCTCACAGCATTGAAAACAAACAGACTTTCGCCATTCACCCGATAGCCGTTAATGAGCTCTTTCGCCCGCGCGCCAACCAGCCATTCTTCCAGGCGCAGGGCCAGATCGGCGCGCACATGCGGATGAAGCGCCGGGTTGACCGGGATATAGGCATACTGGTTGAACAGCGCCGGGTCGCCGGCAAACAGAAGGGCCAGATCGCTCTTGTTGCCGAAATTCAGCCAGCTGGCCCGATCCGACATCACATAGGCGTTCATCGCGCTGGCGGTGTTGAGCGCTGCCCCCATCCCGGCGCCGATCGGGCGATACCAGCCGCCTGCGGGGTCGATGCCGGCGGCGCTCCACAGGGAGAGCTCCTTCTTGTGGGTGCCGCTGTCGTCGCCGCGGCTGACGAAGAGAGCCTGTGCGGCCGCGATTCGCTTCAGCGCCTCGGCCGCGCTTTCGGCGCCGGCGATCCCGGCCGGGTCGTCCTGCGGGCCGATCAGCACGAAATCGTTGTACATGATCTCGCGCCGGTGGGTTCCGTGGCCGGCGGCCAGGAATTCTTCCTCGGCCGCGCGCGCATGGACCAGCACCGCATCCACATCGCCCGCCGCCCCGAGCCGCAGCGCCTGGCCCGTGCCGACCACGACCAGCTGCACCTCGATGCCGGTATCTTCCCTGATCGCCGGCAGCAGTACGTCGGCAAGACCGGAATTCTCAAACGAGGTGGTAACGGCCATCCGCATGACTTCGGCCCTGGCCGGGGCGGCGGACAGGGCAAGGACAAGACTCAGGAAGGCCGCGAATGCGCGCAGGAGCGAGTACGATCTCTTCATTCCACGATCTCTCCGTTCATGAAGGCGCGGGCCTCGGGCGTTTCCGGCGCCGCAAAGAAGCCTTTCGCCGCGCCGGATTCATGCACCCGCCCGCCATAGAGGAACAGCACCTCGCTGGCCAGGCGCCGGGCCTGCCCCATGTCATGGGTGGCCATGACGATACGGGTGCCGCCGGCACGGGCATCCAGCAGGATGGTTTCGATCTCGCGCGTGGCGCGTCCGTCGAGATTGGCGCAGGGTTCGTCGAGAAACAGGATCTCGGGGCCGCCGATCAGGGCACGGGCCAGGGCGAGCTTCTGTTTCTCGCCCCCCGAAAGCACTGGCGCGGGGCGGTGCAGAGCCGCCCCCAGCCCGACCCGCACAGCCCAGTCGGCGGCGCGCGCGCGGGCCTCGCTCCGGGGTGTGCCCCGCAGCAGCAGCGGGTAGGCGATGCTGTCGAGCACGCTGCGGCGCATCATGATCGGTGCCTGAAACACATAGGCCTGCCGCTTGCGCGCGATGGGCTCCGGGAGGTTCCAGCGGATCGTGCCGGCGCTCAGCCGCTGCAGCCCGTGCATCAGGCGCAACAGCGTGGTCTTGCCCGAGCCGTTGGGCCCCATCACGATGGTGAAACCGGAGCGGCCCAGGGTCAGGTCCACCGGGCCGATCAGCAGCTTGCCGCGCGCCCGTGCCTCGGCGCGCTCCAGCACCAGCGGCAGCAGGGGCTGCCGGGTTCCGGCCCCGGCTTCGCAGCCCTGCGCAGCGCCGGTCGCAAGCGTGCCTGCAAGCGTGCTCATCCCCGTATCCGTTTCCGTCCGTTCTGGCGCCCACTGCCGGCATTCTGCCGCCATGTGGCGGATTTTCCAGCGCTAATGTGCCAGGCGAGGGAAATTGTGCCGCCGCAGCTGGCGGGCGGGCCATTCTGACCGCGGAAGGGAGGGGGGGACGGGCAGGGCGGACATTTTGTCCTGCCGCCCGCTGTCCTGCTGCCGGCGCGCTGCCCAGCCTGCGCGGAGGGCGCGGCAGCCTGTGGCCGAGGCGGTGGAGTTCGCAAGCCGGCAGTGCCGCCCGGCGAATCGGCTGCGGCGAGACTACCAGGCCGGCGCGCGCTCGGTGCCGCTGAGGCCGTGGATGGTCATGTTGACGGCCACCGCCAGGGCGATCAGCACCACCCCGAGCCCCAGCGCGAACTCCAGGTTGCCCTTGCTGGTCTCCAGCGCGATCGCCGTGGTCAGCACCCGGGTCGAATGCTCGATCGAGCCGCCCACGATCATGATCGCGCCGACCTCGCCGATCGCGCGCCCGAATCCGGCCAGCGTTGCCGTCAGCAGCGCCCGCCGCCCGTCCCACAGCAGCGCCCGGATCCGCTGGCCGCGGGTGGCGTTCATCGAGATCAGCAGGTCGTGGTATTCGGCCCAGAGATCGCGGATCGCCTGGTGCGAGATCGAGGCGATCAGCGGCGTGATGATGATCACCTGGGCGATGATCATCGCGCTCGGGGTGAACAGCAGCCCGAGCACGCCGAACGGGCCCGAACGCGACAGCAGCAGATAGACGAACAGCCCCACCACCACCGGCGGCAGCCCCATCAGCGCGTTCAGCACCGCAATCGTGGTGCGACGCCAGCGGAAACGGTTGACGGCGAGCCAGGCTCCCAGCGGCAGGCCGATGGCCGAGGCCACCAGAACCGCGCTCAGGCTGACCCGCAGAGACATGGCGATGATCTCGTAGAGATCCGGGTCGAAGGTGATGATCAGCCAGAAGGCCTGGCCGAGCCCCTGAAGAATGCTGTCCATCTGCCCGAGTCTCCTGTTTGCTGGCCGTCCCTGCGGCGGGCGGTGCAGCCCCCCGCGGGCCCTGCGGCGGGGGAAGGAAGCCCCCGCGGGAGGCTGTCGTCAAGCGGTTTTCACCTGCTGCCGGTTCCTTCGGCGCTCCGGAAGCGCATTCCCCGCGCCCGGAAGGAGGGCAGGGCACCGGCGGCAGCTCCTCCCCCGGCCGCCCGGTTCAGAAGCCGTCGTTCTCCGGGGGGCTCTGCCAGTCCCGGGCGAGGTTCGAGAACTTGGTGAAGGCGCCCTCGAAGGCAAGCTCCACATGCCCGATCGGGCCGTGGCGCTGCTTGCCGATGATGACTTCGGCCCTGCCGTGCAGCCGCTCCATTTCCTCCTGCCAGCGGGCCATCTTTTCCAGGTCGTGCTCGCCGGGCTTTTCGCGCTCCTTGTAGTATTCCTCGCGGAAGACGAACATCACCACATCGGCATCCTGCTCGATCGAGCCCGACTCGCGCAGGTCCGAAAGCTGCGGGCGCTTGTCCTCGCGTGCCTCCACCTGTCGGCTCAGCTGGCTGAGCGCCACCACCGGGATGTCCAGCTCCTTGGCGATGGCCTTCAGCCCCTGGGTGATCTCGGAGACCTCGTTCACCCGGCTGTCGCGCGCCGTTGTCGGGCGCACCAGCTGCAGGTAGTCCACGAACAGAACGTCCAGCCCGTGGGTGCGTTTCAGCCGCCTGGCCCGGGCCGCCAGCTGGCTGATCGGAAGCGCCGCGGTGTCGTCGATGTAGAGCGGGCAGGATTCCAGCTCCTTGGCGGCTTCCACGAAGCGGCGGAACTCCTCTTCGGTCACATCTCCGCGGCGCAGCTTCTCGCTCGGCACCCGGGCGACCTCGGAGATGATCCGCGTGGCCAGCTGCTCGGCGCTCATCTCCAGGGAAAAGAAGCCGACGACGCCGCCTTCCACCGCGCCTTCGCTCCCGTCGGGCAGCCGGCCGCGCCGATAGCGGCGGGCGATGTTGAAGGCGATGTTGGTGGCCAGCGAGGTCTTGCCCATCGAAGGGCGGCCGGCCAGGATCAGCAGGTCCGAGCGGTGCAGCCCGCTGAGCTTGCGGTCAAGATCGTCCAGCCCGGTGGACAGCCCGGCCATTCCACCGTCGCGCTGGTAGGCGGCGTTGGCCACTTCCAGCGCGTCGGTGGCCGCCTTGAGGAAGGACTGGAAGCCGGTGCCGCCGCTCCGGCCCTGCTCGGCCAGCCGGTAGAGCGCCTGCTCGGCCTCGACGATCTGCTCCGCAGGCGCGCTTTCCACCTCGACCCGGGCGGCCCTGTCGGCGATCTCGCGTCCGAGCAGCATCAGTTCCCGCCGGATCGCCAGGTCGCGGATCATCTGCGCATAATCGCGCGCCGCGAAGCTCGAGACCGCGGCCCCGGCCAGCCTGGCCAGATATTTCGCCCCGCCCAGCTCCTTCAGGCCGCTGTCATCTTCCAGGAAGGGTCTGAGCGTCACCGGCGAGGCGAGCGCATTGCGGCCGATGCGGACCTTTGCGATCTCGAATATCCGGGCGTGGACCGGGTCGTGGAAATGCTGCGAATCGACGATCGGGGAGATCTGATCGAAGATCTCGTTGTTGGTCAGGATCGCACCGAGCAGCTGCTGCTCGGCCTCGGTGCTGTGCGGAAGCCGTTCCGCCGCATCGTCGTCACCCGGAGCCGCGGGGGCCGGCCGGCCGGATGGCGCCACCCCCGCGCCGGAAACCGCCCGGTCAGAACCCGCCCGCTCCGGGGGGCTGCCCGGATCCTGGGGTGCGGGTTGCGGCTGGAGCATGTCGGGCTCGTCCATGCTGGCGCTTCCTCTCCTCTGTCGCTGTCGCCGGGTTGGCCTTCTCTTTTCCGCGGCTTCCGTATTCCCTTTTTGCGGAGCGCGCTTTCGCCGCCCGGCTGCCGCCTGTCGCAGGCCGTGGCGGCGCCGTGCCGGTTTTCCGGCGAGCGCCGCTTTGTCCGCGTGGTGCCGGTGGTGATAATTCCCGCATGCGCAGCGGTCAAAATGTATGTTTCTGTGGATAATCCGCGGCAGGGGGCGTGCAGGAGGGCTCCGCGGGCGACATCACCCTGTATGACATACACCCTGTATGACATCACGCTGTATGAGGCGGGTTGGGCGGGAGAGCCCCCCAACATCTGCAATTCGCTGCGTTGCTGACATCCGGTATCGGCCAGGGCGGCGATTTGCCGGCAGGGGCATTCCTGCCGGGGAGGGCAGGCAAGCGCGCGCGCTTCCGCCCCGCTTTCGCCATGCCGGGGCGAATCGCGCCCGCGGGACGCGGCCGCGTTCAGGCGGAAGATCCGTCCCGATGGCGCTCCTGCCAGGCGCGCGGATCGTCCAGGAAGGCCGCGACGGCGGTCAGGGTGGTGTCGTCGAAGGATTCTTGCGCGCGTGCCTCGGCCAGCACGTCGTGCCAGCTGCACAGGGCGTGCAGGGTGATGCCGTGGCGCGCCAGGGTATCTCCGGTTTCGGGGAAGATGCCGTAGGAGAAGATCACCGCGGTGTGGGCGCAGCGGCCGCCGGCCTCGCGAATCGCCTCGACGAAGGAAATCTTCGAGCCGCCGTCGGTGGTGAGATCCTCCACCAGCAGCACCCGCGCCCCCTCGGGCAGTTCCCCCTCGATGCGGGCATTGCGGCCGTAGCCCTTGGGCTTCTTGCGCACGTAGCACATGGGCAGGGCGAGGCGCTCGGCGATCAGCGCGGCGAAGGGGATACCGGCGGTTTCGCCGCCGGCTATGTTGTCGAAGGCCTCGAAGCCGGCCTCGCGCATCACCGTGACGGCCATGAAATCCATCAGGGCGGAGCGGATGCGCGGGTAGGAGATCAGCTTGCGGCAGTCGA
>Ga0256839_1001731_pt1 | contig 25803 bp, 26 predicted proteins | sample 354166metaG_FD_185968 | JGI IMG/M metagenome (GOLD analysis project Ga0256839, IMG submission 185968) | Hydrothermal vent microbial communities from Mid Atlantic Ridge, Atlantic Ocean - 354-166 | ecosystem: Environmental > Aquatic > Marine > Hydrothermal vents | place: Atlantic Ocean: Mid... | reverse complement strand
ACGGCCGGTGTGGCCACCGAGGCGGGTTCGGCCCTGCTGGCGGGGCGGGTGCCCGAACGCGATGCCGAAGTGCTGCGCAACGCCACTGCGGCGGGGCTGGTGTGCCTGGGCAAGACCCACATGTCGGAGCTGGCCTTCTCGGGGCTGGGCTACAACCCCGTTACTGCCACGCCCCCTTCGGTGAACGACGAAAAGGCCGTGGCCGGGGGCTCTTCCTCGGGGGCGGCGGCCTCGGTGGCTTTCGGACTGGCGGCGGCGGCCGTGGGCTCCGATACCGGCGGTTCGGTGCGCATCCCCTCGGCGTGGAACGATCTGGTCGGCCTGAAAACCACCTCCGGGCGGCTGTCCCTGAAAGGTGTGGTGCCCCTGGCGGCGCGTTTCGATACCGTCGGCCCGCTGTGCCGCAGCGTCGAGGACGCGGCGCTGATGCTGGCCGCCCTTGAGGGTGGCGATGCGGCCGATCTGCGCGGGGCCTCCCTGAAGGGCACCCGGATGATGGTGCTGGAAACCGCCGCGCTCGACGATCTGCGCCCCCAGCCCCGGGCCGGTTTCGAAAGCGCGGTCGAGCGGCTGCAGGCCGCCGGTGCGCAACTGGATTACCGCGAGGTTCCCTGCGTCGCCGAGGCGCTGGAGCTTTCGGGGGTGCTCTACACCACCGAGGCCTATGCCACCTGGCGGGACGAAATCGAGGCCGGGCCGGAAAGGATGTTCGCCGAGGTCCGCGAGAGGTTCCGCGCCGGGCGGCAGTTTTCCGGGGTCGATTTCGTGCGTGCCTGGCAGGAGCTGGAGCGCCATCGCGCCGCCTGGGCCGATGCAGTGGCGGGCTTTGATGCGGTGCTGCTGCCCACCAGCCCGATCCTGCCTCCCGATATCGGGCGCCTGGCCTCCGACCACGACTATTACGTCACGGAAAATCTTCTGGCGTTGCGCAACACCCGCATCGGCAACCTGATGGGCCTGCCGGCGCTGACCCTGCCCACGGGGCTGCCCTCCACCGGTATCATGCTGCTGGGGCGGCCCATGCGCGAAGAGCATCTGTTGCGTCTTGGCGCGGCGGCAGAGGCGGCATTGGCCTAAAAGCAACATCTCACCCTGCGAGGCATCGGAAAACGCTGCGTTTTTCTGGACCGGGCCGGCATCTGCCGGTATCGTGCAGGAAAACGGGGCGCCATGACCCCGGTGATTGAGGCATTGATGGTGTTTCCAGAGCGGTTTTCGAACCTGCCAGAATACGCGTTCCCGCGCCTGCGGCGGCTGCTTGACGCCCATGCGCCGGGCGGCGAGGTCATTCACATGACCATCGGAGAGCCGCGCCACCCCTTTCCCGGCTGGGTCAGCGGCATCATCGCCGAACATGCGGAAGGCTTCGGCCGCTACCCTCCCAATGACGGCACGCCCGAACTGCTGGAGGCCATTTCCGTCTGGATCTCGCGCCGCTACGGTGTTCAGGTGGACCCGGCCAGCCGCATCATGGCGCTCAACGGCACCCGTGAGGGGCTGTTCAATGCCGCCATCGCCCTGTGCCCGGAGAAGGCGGCGCGCGGACAGGCACCGGTGGTGCTGATCCCCAATCCCTTCTATCAGGTCTATGCCGTGGCCGCCCTTGCGGTGGGGGCCGAGCCCGTCTTCGTGCCCGCCACCGCCGAGACCGGCTTTCTGCCCGATTACGCATCCCTTGCTCCCGAGATACTGGAGCGGGCCGAGATCGCCTATCTCTGCTCGCCCTCCAATCCGCAGGGCGCGGTGGCCTCGCGCGAATACTGGGCCGATCTGCTGGCCCTGGCCGAAAAGCACGATTTCCGCATCTTCGCCGACGAGTGCTACTCCGAGATCTATCGCGGTTCTCCGCCGCCGGGGGCCTTGCAGGTGGCGCAGGAAACAGGGGCCGACCCCGAGCGGGTGGTCACCTTCCACTCTCTTTCCAAGCGGTCCAACCTGCCGGGGCTGCGCTCGGGCTTCGTGGCGGGCGGAGCGCAGAGCATCCGCCGCCTGCGCCAGCTGCGCGCCTATGCCGGTGCGCCCCTGCCCCTGCCGCTTCAGCGCGCTGCCGAAAGGGTATGGGCCGACGAGGCTCATGTGGAGGAAAACCGCGCGCTTTATGCCGAGAAATACGCCCTCGCCGATGAGATCTTCGCCGATGTGCCGGGCTGCGCTGCGCCGCAGGCAGGCTTCTTCCTGTGGTTGCCGGTCGAGGACGGCGAGGCGGCGGCGTTGAAGCTGTGGAGGGAAACCGGGGTGCGGGTGCTGCCCGGCGCCTATCTGGGCCGCGAGGCAGGTGGCGAGAACCCGGGCAAGGGATATGTCAGGGTCGCCATGGTGGCCCCGAAAGACGAGATGCAGCGCGGCCTGACCAGGCTTCGCGACTGCCTTTATGCGTGAGGACGAGGAACGAATGGCATCTTATCAGGCAAGACAGCGCGACCCCCTTCTCGACAGCAACACCCAGGCGATGCTGGAGCGCCGCGGCAAGGAGCTGCTGGGCTTCGGGCTGCTGATCCTGGCGCTTCTGACGGCGCTGATGCTGGCGTCCTACTCGCCCGAGGATCCCAGCTGGCTGGCCGCCACCGACGAGCCGGCGCAAAACCTGCTGGGCCGGTTCGGGGCATCCCTGGCCGCGCCGCTGATCGTGGTGGCGGGCCTGGGCAGCTGGGGGATTGCGGTGCTGCTTGCCGGATGGGGCCTGCGCTTCATGCTGCATGTGGGCGAAGAGAGGATCATCCAGCGAATCATCTTCGCCCCGATCGCCATCGCGCTGGCCTCGGTCTATGCCTCCACCCATGTTCCCGGGCCCGACTGGGGCCATTCCTTTGGCCTTGGCGGGCTGTTCGGCGATACGGTTCTGGGGGCCATCCTCGGGGTGGCGCCGGTCAGCGCCGCGTTCGGGCTCAAGCTGATCTCGGCGCTGGTGGCGGTGGCGAGCATGGCGATGGCGGCCCATGTGCTGGGGTTCACACGGGAAGAGCTGCGCGCGGTGGGAAAATTCCTGCTGTTGGGGATCATCATGGCCTATGTGGCGGTGCTGCGCCTGTTCGGGCTGGGGGCCACGGGCAGCCTGCGGCTGGCCCGCGCCCTGCATGGCCGCGCCGCCGGGCGGCGTGCTGCGCGTGTGCTGCAGGCCGAACGGGCAGAGGAGCCCCCCGCTCAGCCGTTTCATCCGGTGGAGGAGCCGCCGCTGACCCAGCCGCGGGTACGCCGGGCCGTGGCGCCCGAGGCTGCCCCATCCGGGGCCGGCCCTGCTGCCTTCGCGCCGCCACAGCCAGCGCCCGATGCCACCTCCGCCCGCCACAACCGCAAGGGGGGGCTTTTGTCGCGGATGCCGTCACTGATCAGGCGCACTGCCGAACCGCAGGCCCCCGGAGCCGCACCGGCCCCCGAAGCAGCGCCCGGGACGCCCGAGGCCGCCGGGAACCCCGAGATTCGCGAGAAGATCGCCGAGGTGATCCGCAACCGCATCGCGCGCAGGAAGGCGATGCAGGCCGAGGCCGCCCGCGCCGAGCCGCCGCTGACCTCCCGCCATGCGCACGGTCCCGAGCCGATGATCCTCACTCCGGCACATGAGCAGACGCAGCCGGAAATGCCTCATGCCGGGCTGCCCTCGCCCGAGCCCCTGCTGGCCCGTCCGACGTTCGAGACCGAGGACCAGATCACGACCTACACCTTGCCCGGCGCACCGCAGACACCTTCGCGCAAGGTGGTGCAGCACCCGCCGCGCAAGGCCCCGCGCCCCTCGCGCAAGGCCCGCGCCGAGGCCCAGCCGACGCTCTTTGCCGAAGAGGAGGCCGCAACCTACAGCACACCGCCGCTCAGCCTGCTGGCCAACCCGGTGGACGTTCCCCGCCAGCAGCTTTCCGACGAGGCGCTGGAGCAGAACGCCCGGATGCTCGAATCGGTGCTCGACGATTACGGTGTGAAGGGCGAGATCGTCTCTGTCCGTCCGGGTCCGGTTGTGACCATGTACGAGCTGGAACCCGCCCCCGGGCTGAAGGCCAGCCGGGTGATCGGGCTGGCCGATGACATCGCGCGCTCGATGTCGGCGCTTTCGGCGCGGGTTTCCACCGTGCCGGGGCGTTCGGTGATCGGGATCGAGCTGCCCAACGCGCACCGCGAAAAGGTGCTGCTGCGCGAGATACTCTCAAGCCGCGATTTCGGCGACAGCACCATGCGCCTGCCGCTGGCGCTGGGCAAGGATATCGGCGGCGATCCGGTGGTGGAAAACCTTGCCAAGATGCCCCACCTGCTGATCGCCGGGACCACCGGCTCGGGCAAGTCGGTGGCGATCAACACCATGATTCTCAGCTTGCTCTACAAGCTCTCGCCCGAGGAATGCCGGCTGATCATGATCGATCCGAAGATGCTGGAACTGTCCGTCTACGACGGCATCCCGCACCTTCTGTCCCCGGTGGTGACCGACCCCAAGAAAGCCGTGGTGGCGCTGAAATGGGTGGTGGGCGAGATGGAGGAGCGCTACCGCAAGATGTCGAAGATGGGGGTGCGCAACATCGAGGGCTACAACGCCAAGGTCCGCGAGGCGCTGGCCCGCGGCGAGATGTTCACCCGCACCGTGCAGACCGGCTTTGACGAGGCCACCGGTGAGCCCGTCTTCGAGACCGAGGAGCTTACCCCCGAAACCCTGCCCTATATCGTGGTGGTGGTTGACGAGATGGCCGATCTGATGATGGTCGCCGGCAAGGAGATCGAGGCCTGCATCCAGCGGCTGGCCCAGATGGCGCGGGCCTCGGGCATTCACCTGATCATGGCGACCCAGCGGCCTTCGGTGGATGTGATCACCGGCACCATCAAGGCCAACTTCCCCACCCGCATCAGCTTCCAGGTGACCTCCAAGGTGGACAGCCGCACCATCCTGGGCGAGCAGGGCGCCGAGCAGCTTCTGGGCATGGGCGACATGCTTTACATGGCCGGGGGCGCCAGGATCACCCGCGTGCACGGGCCCTTTGTCTCGGATGAGGAGGTCGAGGAGATCGTCAACCACCTCAAGGCCTGGGGGCCGCCGGAATATGTGGGCGGGGTGCTGGAAGGCCCCGACGAGGACAAGGAAAGCGATATCGATCTGGTGCTCGGTCTGGGCGGGAATACCGGTTCGGAGGATGCGCTCTACGATCAGGCGGTGCAGATCGTGATCCGGGATCGCAAGTGCTCCACCTCCTACATCCAGCGCAAGCTGGCGATCGGCTACAACAAGGCCGCAAGACTGGTGGAGCAGATGGAAGAAGAGGGCCTCGTGAGCCCGGCCAACCATGTGGGCAAGCGGGAAATCCTCGTGCCCGAGCCGCAATAGGCCGTTCTCCGCCTTGTGAGTCCTTGCGAGGTGCATTCCGGGCACCGAGCGGTTACATGGGGGCCATGAAAATGCTGCGCTCCATGTTCGTCGCGCTTGTCCTTGCGCTGCCGGCCCTGCCGGCCGCCGCAAGAGAGCTTTCCCTGTCCGAGATCTCGGCCTATCTCAATTCGCTGGTCAAGGTGGAGGCCGCCTTCACCCAGATCAACGATGACGGCACGATCTCCACCGGCCGCATCTACATCTGGCGTCCCGGCCGCATCCGCTTTGAATACGATCCTCCCGAGGAAAGCCTGGTGGTGGCCGGGCGCGGGCAGGTGGCGGTGTTTGACGCCCGCTCCAACCAGCCGCCCGAGATGTTCCAGCTCGGCCTGACGCCGCTGTCGCTGATTCTGCGTTCCGAGATCGATCTCAACCGCGAAAGGATGGTGGTGGGCTTCGGCTCTGACGGCACGACCACCACCGTTGTCCTGCAGGATCCCGAATACCCCGAATACGGCAATATCCGGCTGATCTTCACCGCCGATCCCGTCCAGCTGCGTCAGTGGGTGACCACCGACAGCGCCGGTCAGACCACCACCGTGATCCTGCGCGACCTGAAGGAGCGGCGCAGCTTCAGGCTGGAGCTGTTCGACATCGAGCGCGAGGCCGCGCGGCGCGGTTTCTGATCAGGCCAGCCCGCAGGCGCGCAGCTGGCGGCCATACATCTCGGCCCGGGCATCGACCTCGCGGGCGACCCGCATCAGCCACGGCTTGGCCCGGTAGCTGCCCCTCGCAAACCCGCCGCGCCCTTCGTGATAGGCCAGATACTGAAGCCCGGCGTCGCGCTTGGAGATACCCAGGCGTTCGCTCGTCTGGGCCATGTACCAGCCGATGAAATCCGTCGCATCGTTGATGTTGTTGCGCCGGGCGCGGTAGTTGCGGGTCTTGCGCTGGTATTCCTCCCAGGTGCCGTCCACCGCCTGGGCATAGCCGTAGGCCGAGCTTTGCCGCCCCGTCGGGATGATCCCGAGGAAGAACTTGCGCGGCGTCCTGGCGTTGCCGATGAACTTGCTTTCCTGGTAGATGGTGGCCATCTGCACCTCGACCGGAATACCCCAGCGCCGCTCGGTCCGCTTCATGGCCTTCAGATAGGCGGGGCGTTCGCTGACGATGCTGCAGGCGTTGTCGAGATTGCGCGGCGGGGCATAGACGCTTGCGCCACATGCCGAGAGTAGCAGCAGGAAACCTGCCATGCGGAGAAATCTGCTCATCTGCCTCTTGCCTTTTTTCGCAATGATAACCGATTCACGGCGTCGCGTGAATTGGAAATGCGGGCGCTCAGATCACCAGCGCCAGGATCAGCGGGATCGTGACCACCGCGAACAGGCTTGAGACCACCACAAGGCCGGCCACCTCCTCGGAGCGGGCGCCGTATTTCTCGGCCAGCAGGTAACTGGTCACCGCCACCGGGGTGGAGAGCTGCAGAACCAGCACCCCGAAGGGCACCGGCGGCAGCTTGAACCACAGGCCTACCGCCCAGGCGATCGCGGTGCAGACCGCCACCTTCACCACCGCGATTCCCGCCGGCCGCCTCAGCCGCCTGGGGCTGATGCGCGCCAGTGCCACCCCCAGCGTGATCAGCATGAGGGGGATTGCCATCTGCCCCAGCAGGTCGATCGTGTTGAACAGGAAGGCCGGTACTTGCCACCCCTGCCACAGGAACAGCGCCCCCAGCAGGGTCGCACCCACCAGCGGCTCTCGCACGACCTTGAGAAGCGAGCCGCCGCCCGACACCAGCCATACCCCGAATGTGAAGGAATAGACCCCCATGATGGCGAAGATCACCACCGCATAGCCCAGCCCTTCCTGCCCGAAGGCAAACAGTGCCAGAGGCAGGCCCAGATTGCCGGTATTGCCGAAAATCGCGGGCGCCAGGTAGGTGCGCCGGTCGAGGCCGGCCAGGCTCACCAGCAGGTAGGCGGCAAGCGTCACCGCGAGATAGGCCACGATGGCGGCGAGCGAGACGATGGACAGGCTTTCGAGGTCGATCTTCGTCTTGAGCAGGGCGGTAAAGATCAGGGCTGGCACCGAGAGGGTCATGGCCAACTGGGTGACGAACTGGATCCTGTACTCGAACCCCAGCTTCACCCAGGCAAAACCGATCGCCGCCAGGAAAAAGACCGGCGCCACGATCTCCAGAACTGTCAGTGCAAGGTTCACAGTCTGTTTCCCCGAAAACCGGCATATCGCATGGACATGCCGCCACCGGATTGGATACTGTCTGCCCATGGGGGTTGCAACGCGATGCTGAAGACACGGGCAAAATATCATCTGGGGCAGGTCGTCCGGCACAAGAAGCACCCGTTCCGGGGTGTCGTTTTCGATGTGGACGCGATGTTTTCCAACACCGAGGAATGGTATGCCGCCATTCCCGAGGAAAGCCGCCCCGCCAAGGATCAGCCGTTCTATCATCTGCTGGCCGAGAACGATCAGAGCTATTACGTGGCCTATGTCTCGGAGCAGAACCTCGTTGCCGACTATTCGGGCGAGCCGGTGAGCCACCCGGACCTGCCCGATCTGTTCGGCGATTTCGAGGACGGCCACTACCCGCTGCAGTTCCAGCTCAACTGAGCGGCGGCCCGCGAACGGCTGCAAAATCCGGCCTTTCGGATTCGATGATTTCGGCCGCGGGATGCGCCTGGCCGGGATGGCCTTTTCAATACCCGATCGCCGCCCCGTCCTTGCGCGGATCCGAGGCCCCGAGCAACACGCCGTTCTCGTGATCGATCAATATCGCCTGGGCACCGCCCAGGGGGCTCTCGGGCACCACCACCTTGTGGCCCTTTCCGGCCAGCTCTCGGCGCACCGCTTCCGAATAGCCACGCTCCACCTTCAGCTCTCCGGCATCAGCAAAGGCGCGCGGCGCATCGATCGCTTCCTGCGGCTCCAGGCCGAAATCCACCAGGTTGCTGACAAAGCGCGCATGGCCGCAGGACTGATAGGCCCCGCCCATCACCCCGAAAGGCATGAGCAACCGCCCGCCACGGCGCAGCATCCCCGGAATGATCGTGTGCATCGGCCGCTTTCCGCCAGCTGCCTCGTTGGGGTGGCTTGCCTCCAGCGTGAAGCCCGCGCCGCGGTTCTGCAGCAGGATCCCGAATTTCGGAGAGGCGATCCCCGAGCCGAAGGCGTGGTAGATCGAATAGATCATCGAGACCGCCATGCGGTCCTTGTCCACGACCGTCAGATAGACGGTCTCGCGGTGCACGTTGGCGCTGGCGGCATGCGGGTCCGGCATCGCCCTGGCCGGGTCGATCAGGGCGGCCAGCGCGGCGGCGGTTTCGGGGGAGAGCATGTGCTCCAGCCGGGTGGTGTGATCCGGGTCGGCAAGAAAGCGGTTGCGCGCGTCATAGGCCAGCTTCGTGGCTTCGGCCTCGATATGGGCCCGCTCGGCACCGAACGGCTCCATCCCGGCGATGTCGAAATGCGCCAGGATGTTGGCCAGCAGGATCGCCGTGGCGCCCTGCCCGTTGGGTGGGTGCTCCACCAGTTCCGTCCCCCGGTAGTCGCCCGCCACCGGCACGGTGTAGTCGCAGGCGGTGGCGGCGAAATCCTCCATGGTGTGCGCTCCGCCCAGGGCGCGCAACGCATCGACCATGTCCTGTGCGATCTCGCCTTCGTAGAAGGCCGAGCGCCCGTCCTGCGCGATCCGGCGCAGAACCTCCGCCTGCCGGGGGTGTCGGAAGATCTGCCCCACATGCGGCGCCCGCCCGCCTGCAAGGTAATAGTCGCGCGCCACGCCCTGCAGGGTGCCGGCGTGCATCTGCCAGTCGAAGGCGGTGCGCGGGGCAACCGGCACGCCCTCCTCGGCATGACGGATTGCCGGGGCGAGGCAGGCCCCGAGGCCAAGCATCCCCCAGTCTTCCGAGAGCTTGCAGATTGCATCCACTGCGCCGGGTACCGTCACCGCCTCGGGCCGGTTCAGCGGCATCCCGGCAAGCCCTTCGGCGCGCAGTTTCTCCGCATCGAGTCCCGCGGGCGCACGCCCCGAGCCGTTGAGCGCCACGATCCGTTCATCCCCCGGCGGCTTGAGCAGTACGAAGCAGTCGCCACCGATCCCCGTCATGTGCGGTTCGCAGATGTTGAGGGTCATGGCCGCGGCGATCGCCGCATCGGCAGCATTGCCGCCGTCTTCCAGAATTCGGATCGCCACGCGTGCCGCAAGAGGGTGCGAGGTGGCGCAGATGCCATTGACGGCAAGAACCGGCGAGCGGCCGGGCAGGTGGAAATCTCGCATGAAGGATGACCCCGTTCAGGTTTTTCAGAATCTTAGGCCGGGCTTGCCCGGATGCCAACCATGATCGGGGAAAGAAGTGCCCCGGCGCCGCGTACTGGGTGGGGGCTGTTAAACGCGGCGCCGAGGGAAGCCATATGCAGCTACCCTTCCCTTCTGGCGTCACATTCTGGCCCGACTAAGGATGATTTGCGGCATTTTGGCGGCATTTGTCCCGCCCCTGCCGTCGTGATGCCCGATTCTCTGGGGTTTATCGGGCTGGGGGCACGCCCGCCTGCCTGTGGCGTTGTCATGATGTCCGGGCGGCCCGGAAGCCGGCGCAACTGCCTGTCGGTCCGGCACGGGCGCAACCGGGGCCCGGGCCCTGAGCGTTCAGGCCGCGGTGTGGAGATCCAGCGAAAAGCTCAGCACGTTCATGCCGCCGGTGCGGCGGTAGCGCAGCCCGCGGGCCAGTCCCCGGATCAGCAGCCAGCCGAACCCGCCCTCGGCAAGTTCGGGGGTTCGGCACGCCGGGTCGGGCGGGTCTCCGGCCGGCAGAGCGCCGTCGGGCAGGGGCCTGCCGTTGTCGCGTACCTGGCATTGCAGGCCCGTCGGGGTAGGGGCGATGGTGATGGCAATGCGCCTGCCCGAAAGCCCTGCACAGGCGTGTTCCACGACATTGTTGAGCACTTCCGCCAGGACGATTTCCACCGTGGCCTGGGCGTCAACGGCGAGGGCAAGGGCCGAGACCTCCTCCATGATCCGGGCCAGCGCCTGGCGGACGGCCAGGGGATCGCTCGGGATTTCCAGTTCCACGGCCTTGCCGTTGCGAAGCCTCTGCCCGGGCCCCAGTGTCGACTGCATCATCGCGGAAGGCTCAGCCCGCCAGCCGGCTGGCCAGCGGCTCCACCGAGGCGAAATCCTCGTGGATGGTGAAGACCGAATCCATCCGTGTCAGGCGCAGGACCTTCGTGACCTTGGGCGAGGGATTGGCCAGTTCCAGAACCCTTTCCGGTGCCAGCATCTTCATCGAAGCAACGATGGCCCCCAGGCCGCTGCTGTCGATGAAATCGACCCGGCCGAGATCGAGAATCACCCTTTCGGCCGCTTCCTTGCACAGTTCGCGCATGCGATCCTTGAACTGGATCGCGCATGCGGCATCGATTCGGGTTTCCCTTACCGTGATCACGGTGCAGTCGGTCGAGGTGTTTGCCTGTAGGTCCATTTCCCAGCCTGCGCTATGCGTTTGCGGGCAGGCTAGACGGCAAAGGTTACCATTGGGTATTCGTCCGGGGTCAGAGATTGGGAGAATTCGAAATGAAAGAGGTCATCATCGCAGGCGCCGCCCGCACGCCGATGGGCGGGTTTCAGGGCGATTTCGCCTCGGTTGCGGCATCAGCCCTGGGCGGGGTAGCGATTCGCGCCGCGCTGGAAAAGGCCGGCACCGCCCCCGAGCAGGTGGAAGAACTGCTGATGGGTTGCGTTCTGCCGGCAGGTCAGGGCCAGGCCCCGGCGCGCCAGGCAGGCTTTGCCGCCGGGCTGGGCCAGCAGGTGCCGGCCACCACCGTCAACAAGATGTGCGGCTCGGGCATGAAGACGGTCATGATGGCCTTCGACAGGCTTGCCCTGGGCGATGCGCAGATTGTGGTTGCCGGTGGCATGGAAAGCATGACCAACGCCCCTTACCTCCTGCCCAGGATGCGTGCAGGCGCCCGGATCGGCCATGCCCAGGCGCTTGATCACATGTTCCTCGACGGGCTGGAGGATGCCTATGACAAGGGCCGCCTGATGGGCACCTTCGCCGAAGACTGCGCCGATAGATACGGTTTCACCCGTGAGGCGCAGGATGAATATGCGCTGCAGTCGCTGGAAAACGCCCTCAACGCCCAGAAGCGGGGCGCTTTCGAGGCGGAGATCGCCTCCGTCACCGTGAAAGGCCGCAAGGGCGAGGTGGTGATTGCCGCTGACGAGCAGCCCGCCAAGGCCCGCCCCGAGAAGATCCCCCTCCTCAAGCCCGCCTTTCGCAAGGACGGCACGGTGACCGCGGCGAATGCCTCGTCGATTTCCGACGGGGCCGCGGCGCTGGTGCTGGCGGGCGCCGATTCGGGGCTCGCGCCGCGGGCCCGCATCCTTGGCCATGCCAGCCATGCGCAAGAGCCCGGCTGGTTCACCACCGCCCCCGTGCCCGCGGCCCGCAAGCTGCTGGAGCGCATCGGCTGGGCGGTGGAAGACGTGGACCTGTGGGAGGTCAACGAGGCCTTCGCGGTGGTGCCCATGGCCTTCATGCAGGAAATGGGCGTGCCCCGCGAGAGGATGAACGTCAATGGCGGGGCGTGCGCTCTGGGGCATCCGATCGGGGCTTCGGGTGCGCGGATCATGGTGACGCTGCTCAATGCGCTTGAGGCGCGGGGGCTGAAGCGGGGCGTTGCCGCGATCTGCATCGGCGGGGGCGAGGGCACGGCGATCGCCATCGAACGGCCGTGAGGGTGGATTACCCCGCCACCGCCGCAGCCATTGCCGCACTCACCGAGGGCGAGGAGGACGTGATCGCGCTGATGGCCACCGTGGCCTGTGCGCTTCACCACGCCGACGAGCGTTTCGACTGGACGGGATTTTACCGGGTGGTGGCGCCGGGTCTGCTCAAGATCGGGCCCTATCAGGGCGGGCATGGCTGCCTGACGATCCCGTTTTCGCGCGGGGTCTGCGGGGCGGCGGCACGCAGCGGAGAGGTGCAGATCGTCCCCGACGTGGACGCCTTTCCCGGCCATATCGCCTGCGCTGCCTCGACGCGCTCGGAAATCGTGCTGCCGGTGCATGATGCCGCTGGCTCGCTGATTGCCGTGCTCGACATCGACAGCGACCGGCCCGATGCCTTCGATACGGAAGATGCCGAAGGGTTGTCTGCAATCCTGCGCGATACCTTCGCGCGGGGGCAGGGATAGGCCTCCTCTCGCCCGGGTCGCCTCGTCACGGTCCGGGCGGGACCCATTGGCGGCCCTCGCCGGCCATGCTAGGGCGGCGCCATGGAAAGCTACGCTCCGCCATCCGATCCGCTGGAGATCCTCCACCACGACCACGAGTTGCTGGTGGTGGACAAGCCTGCCGGGCTGCTCTCGGTGCCCGGGAAGGGCGCGCATCTGTCCGACTGTCTGCTGGCCCGGGTGCAGGCGGTCTTCCCCGATGCGCTGCTGGTGCACCGGCTGGACAGGGACACTTCGGGGGTGATGGCCTTTGCCCTTACTCGCCACGCTCAGCGCCACCTCGGGCTGCAGTTCGAGAAACGCCAGGTGAAGAAAGCATATGTGGCAAGGGTCTGGGGGCGGGTGGCGCAAAGGACGGGCACGATCGACCTGCCGCTGATCGTCGACTGGCCCAACCGCCCGCGCCAGATGGTGGATCACGCGCGCGGCCGCCCGGCGCTGACCGAATGGCGGGTTCTGCGCCATGAGGGCGAAACCACCCGTCTGCGCCTGTTTCCGAAAACCGGCCGCAGCCACCAGCTGCGCGTGCACATGAAGGAAATCGGCCACCCGATCCTGGGCGACCCTTTCTATGCCGAAGGCCCCGCCCGCAACGCCCCTCGTCTGATGCTGCACGCCGAAAGCCTGCGGCTGCGTCATCCCGATGGCGGCAAGGGGGTGACATTTTCCTGCAAGGTGCCGTTCTGACGGCCCCCGTATCATTACGCTGGCGGAATTGTTACGATGCGGGGGTTATATTTGGATATCGGAATACTTATTGATCTGGAATAATTCCAACTTGCAAAAGGAGGGTCAGATGTCCCTGCGAATCAATGAAGTCGTTCCCGATTTCGAGGCCGAAACCAGCGAAGGTCCGATCCGCTTTCACGAATGGATCGGCGACAGCTATGCGATCCTGTTTTCTCACCCGAAGGATTTCACCCCCGTCTGCACCACCGAATTCGGTGCCGTGGCGCAACTGGCCGATGAATGGGCCAAGCGCAATACCAAGGTGATCGGCATCTCCGTTGACAGCGCCGAGGACCACAGGAAATGGAAGGCCGACATCGAGGCCTTCGCCGGCACCAGGGCCAGCTTCCCGATCATCGCCGATGAGGATCTGCGTATTGCCAAGCTCTTCGACATGCTGCCCGCCGATGCCTACCTGCCCGATGGCCGCACCCCGGCAGATACCGCCACGGTGCGCTCGGTCTTTCTGATCGGCCCCGACAAGAAGCTGCGCCTGTCCATGACCTACCCGATGTCGGTGGGCCGCAACTTTGCCGAGGTGCTGCGCGCCCTTGACGCGGTTCAGATGACCGACAACGCACCGCTGGCCGCGCCCGCGAACTGGACCCCGGGCCAGGACGTGATCGTGGCGCTTACCGTCAGCGACGAGGAGGCGCGCGAGAAGTTCGGCGACGTCGATGTGAAACTGCCCTACCTGCGGTTCGTCAAGCCGGCCACCGAATGACGCATCCTTCAGGCGGCCGCCCTGTCGTGGCCGCCTGACAGCCCTGCCCCGCAGGGCTCATTCGCGCATGAGGGGTCAGAGTGGCTCAGTCCACCGCGCGGATCAGCTTGCGTTCCAGCACCCGCAGCACCGGGCGCAGTTCGGGCCCGCGCTTGAGGATGCGCCCGTCCATGCCGATGACCGCATACATGCCCTGGCGCTTGCGCAGGCGGGGGCGCTTCTCGATCCGGTATATCGGGTGCTCGGCGCTGCGGCGGAATACCGAGAATACCGCAGCATCGCGCAGGAACGACATCCCGTAATCGCGCCACTCTCCGGCGGCGACCATCCGGCCGTAAAGTGCAAGGATCTGGCCGAGTTCCGTTCTGGAAAACGATATCCTGTCTGGTGGAGGGGGAGGCTGGCAAAGGGGCGTGGGCGATTGCACATTCATGCAGAAAGACTGGCGGCTTGCCGGGCGGAAATCAAGCCTGCCGTGCATGTGCGCCCCAATCCCCTTCGCCCAGTGCGGGAAATCCACATGCTTCCGTGAAGCGGGGATGCCTCACAGACCATTCGCCATGGCAATGGTGCCATGGCGAGATGGCGGCAGCCCGCCTGCCGTGGTGGCAGGCAGGGCCCGGGTGTCAGTTGCCCTGCTTCGACTTGCCCACCATCGGCACCAGCGTGCTGACGGCAACGGAGGCGATGAGAAGTCCGGCGAGAATCGTGGCCCAGGTCAGGGAGGTGAAGAAGGTGAACCCGAAGACCCAGGGCGAGGCGACGAGCCACAGGCCCAGCACCACGTTCACCCATTCCTCCCACATCCGGAAGGCGAACTGAGCGGCCAGGGCAAACACGACGATCGCGCCGCCGACGATCCACAGGTTCCAGGTGGCCAGGGCCGACAGGCTTTCGCCGGCAGCATCTGCCGGGGGCTGCATGACCCAGGGCGAAATGAATACCCAGGCGCCGAGCACGAGATTCAACCAGTCTTGCCATTTCACTTTCATAGCGTCTCTCCCATGAACGGATGGCTCCACATCACCTGCGTGAAGCCGGGGTGACGATCGGTCCGGGCTTCTTGTCTGGCCTTTCCTCCTTTCCGTCGGAACCGAACGAGGAATACATCATTTCAGATGGCGGCGTCCTGGCATGGATTCAACAACATGCAGGGGCCGGAAGGCAATGATGCAGGTCAAATCGGCGGGCGTGGGGCACTGGCCGGGGGCAACTGCCCATTGATCTTCCCGGCCATGGCGGAAATACTCGCCACGATCCGGCGCCTGCCAAGGGCCCGGTCGTCAGAGCTTCAACCTCGTCTCGAAAGCCAGGACTTCCCATGCCAACGCGCTCTCTTCCCCTATTCGCCGTCCTGATCGACGCCGACAACATCCCCGCGAAATACGCCGAGCCGATCCTCAAGGAGATCACTTCCTTCGGCGAACCGGCGCTGCGGCGCGTCTATGGCGACTGGTCACGGGGCGGGCTCAAGGCGTGGTCCGAGAAGGTGCGCGCCCTGGGACTGATCGCCTATCAGGAGACCTCCAATACCAAGGGCAAGAACGCCTCCGACATCGGGCTGGTGATCGATGCCATGGATATCCTGCATTCGGGGCGCTTCGACGGTTTCGTGCTGGTCTCCTCTGACAGCGATTTCACCCGCCTGGCGGCACGCATCCGCGAAAACGGGCTGGAGGTGATCGGTATCGGCGAGCGCAAGACGCCGGAATCCCTGCGCAATGTCTGCAACCGATTCATATTCCTGGAAAACATCGTGGAAGAGGCCGAGCCGGCGGCGCGCGGCAGGGCGGAGACGAAGCCCGACAAGCTGCCGCCTGAAAAGGCCGCGCCGCTGATCATCGCGGCGATGGAAAAGGTGGATCAGGAGGGCGAGTGGTACCAGCTCGGCCAGCTTGGCCAGACGATCCTGGCCGAACACCCCGATTTCGACACCCGCACCTACGGTTTCAGGAAGTTGTCTGATCTGGTGTGTCAGCTCAAGCGCTTCGAAACCCGTCGGCAGGGCAACGTGCTGGAGGTGCGCCGGCTCGATTAGGGCGCTTCAGGCGCCGTATCGGGCCATGAACATCTCGACCGCTCCGCGGGCGATACGGGCCTTCTCGGCCTCGGAAAATTCGCTCTGGATGCCGAAAATGTATTTCTGGAACAGTTCTGCCTTGCACAGTTCGATGAACTGGTGCGCGGCAAGCGTGGCGTCCTCGATGCGCAGCTCGCCGCGGCTTGCGGCCTCGTCGATGTAGGCGACAAGCGTTTCTTCCGCCACCCGGGTGCCGGAGTTGTAGAAATCGCGCCCCAGTTCGGGGAAACGGTCTGATTCGGCCAGGCAGATGCGGAAGATGCGCAGGGCAAAGCGCGAGGTGAAGAAGCGGATCATGTGATCGGCCGCGGCACGCAATACCTGCGGGGCGGGGGCGGTGGTGTCGATGCTGGCGGTGGCCTCGCTGGCCTGGCGCTCGCATTCGGCGCGGGTAACTTCGGTGAACAGGTGGCGCTTGTCGGGGAAGTAGCTGTAGAGCGTGGCCTTCGAGACACCGGCGGCGCGTGCGATGGCATCTACGCTGGCGCGCTCGAAGCCGTCATCCAGGAACACCTGCCGTGCGCCGGCCAGCACCTGGTCGAACTTGCGGCCCTTCCTGACCTTTTCGCTGACTCCATCCATCCGTTTTCTCGCTCTTGCAGGGGCCTACGATAAACCAGCCGGTTCAGTTGCGGCAAGCCGGTTACATGAATTGCCGCAGGTTCCGTTTCACGTTGATCTCGGCGCTATTTGCAATAACCTTCCCGTGAAGTCGCAACGGAGCAGGCCATGATACCCGGAGTTACATCACGCAAGCGCTTTTCCGATCTTTCCGAGCAGGAAGTGCTGGCACTGGCAATCTCCTCCGAGGAGGATGACGCCCGAATCTACCGCCAGTATGCGGAGATGCTGCGCAAGGATTACCCGGCTTCGGCCAAGGTCTTCGATGGCATGGCCGAGGAAGAGGACGAGCACCGCCGCCGTCTGATCGAGCTGCACAAGAAGCGCTTCGGCGAGGTGATCCCGCTGATCCGGCGCGAGCATGTCTCCGGCTTCTATGCCCGCCGTCCGGTGTGGCTGGTGGAAAACCTTGGGCTGGAGCGCATCCGCGACGAGGCCGAGGCCATGGAGCGCGATGCCGAGCGTTTCTACCGCATGGCCGCCGAGCGCACCACCGATGCCGACACCCGCAAGCTGCTGGGCGATCTGGCCGCGGCCGAGGCCGACCACAAGGAGGCTGCCGACGAACTGGAGCGAAAGCACCTCGACGAGGATACCCGCACGCGCGAGAACCGCGAGGCGCATCGTCAGTTCGTGCTCACCTGGGTGCAGCCGGGCCTGGCGGGGCTGATGGATGGCTCGGTATCCACACTGGCCCCCATCTTCGCCACCGCCTTCGCCACCCAGGACACCTGGACGACCTTCCTGGTGGGGCTTGCGGCCTCGATCGGGGCGGGGATTTCCATGGGGTTCACCGAAGCCGCTTCCGATGACGGGGTGCTTTCGGGCCGGGGGTCGCCCGTCAAGCGGGGCCTTTCCTCGGGGGTGATGACCACCATCGGGGGGCTGGGCCATGCGCTGCCCTATCTGATCGCCGATTTCTGGACGGCCACGATCATCGCCATCATCGTCGTGTTCATCGAGCTGTGGGCCATTGTCTGGATCCAGAACCGTTTCATGGAAACACCGTTCTGGCGGGCCACCTTCCAGGTGGTGCTGGGTGGCGCGCTGGTGTTTGCGGCCGGGGCGTTGATCGGGGCCGGGTAGAACCCGCCCGGCGTCCGTGATAAGCGGCGTCGATGCTCGCGATATTTCTCAAGACGCTGCCGTTCTTTGCGCTGATTGGGCTGGGCTACTGGGCCGGGCGGGTGCGCTTCTTTTCCGAAGAGGCCACCGCCAGCCTGACGAAATTCGTCTTCTATTTCGCGCTCTCGGCGATGCTGTTCCGTTTCGCCGCGCGGCTTTCCCTCGACGAGGTGCTGGACTGGTCCATCGTCGGCGCCTACCTCGGGGCGACAATGGCCGTCTACCTGCTGGTCACGGCCGTGGCCCTGCTGCGCGGCCGCGGGCTGGAGGAGGCGGCGGTCGAGGCGCAGTGCGGGGTGGTCGGCAACGTGGGGTTTCTCGGGGTGCCGATGCTGGTGCTGCTGCTGGGCGAGGCGGCGATCGGCCCGGTGATGCTGGTGATCTCGACCGATCTGATCGTGTTCGGCAGCCTGATCGTGATCCTGATCACCGGCTCGCGCGACGGGCGCATGTCGCCGCGCGTGTTGCGCACGGTGGGGCTGGGGCTGCTGCGCAACCCGATGATCGTCTCCATCGTGGCGGGGCTGGTGTGGTCGTCGCTGTCGCTGCCGGTGCCCGGCCCGTTTGACGAGTTTCTGTCGATACTTGGCGCTGCGGCCACCCCGGGGGCGCTGTTCGCCATCGGCGCCTCGCTGGCCTTCAAGTCGGCCGAGCGGCTTTCGGTGGCCGCCTGGCTGTCGTTCGCCAAGCTGGTGCTGCACCCGGCGGCAGTGGCGGTGGCGGCGATGCTGATCGTGGGCCTCGACAGCTACACCGCCGGGGTGATGATTTCCGCTGCCGCCCTGCCCGTGGCCGGCAACGTCTACATCATCGCCCAGCATTACCGTGTGGCGCCGCAGCGGGCCTCGGCCTCGATCCTGATTTCCACCGTGGCCTCGATCGTCACCCTTTCGGTGGTGATCGCCCTGGTCGGAGGGGCGGGCGGGCCATGATCTATGTCGATGCCGATGCCTGCCCGGTAAAGGCCGAAGCCGAGCGGGTGGCCACCCGCCACGGTGTGAAGCTGTTCTTCGTCTCCAACGGCGGGCTCAGGCCCTCGGCCAACCCGCTGGTCGAGATGGTCTTCGTGCCCGAAGGCCCCGATATGGCCGACATGTGGATCGCCGAACGCGTCGGGCCGGGCGACGTGGTCGTCACCGGCGACATTCCCCTTGCTGCGAAGTGCGTGGAGGCCGGGGCGCGGGTACTGAAGCACAACGGCGAGGTGCTGACGCTGGCCAATATCGGCAACATTCTTGCTACCCGCGACCTGATGGCCGACCTGCGCGCCGCCGATCCCTTCCGCCAGGGTGGCGGGCGGGGCTTTACAAGGGCCGACCGCTCGCGCTTTCTGGAGGCGCTGGAGCGGGCAGTACGTGCCGCGGCCATGGAGAAGCGAAGATGAACATCGAGATCGTCCCCCGTGCCGAGTGCGAGCCCCTGCTCGACTGGCTGGAACTGACGAAGGCACTGGAGGCCGGCCACCGGCTGGCACGCGCCGAGATCGGCGACACCTTCCTTTATCGCGATCCCGACACGCTGCTTTCTCGTGCGGCCTGGATCAGCGGGTTGGGGCTGGCGGTGAAATCCGCCACCATCTTTCCGGGCAACACCGCCCGGGGAAAGCCCGGCGTCAATGGCGGGGTCTGCCTCTATTCCGATAACGACGGCATGCTGGAGGCGCTGCTCGATTTTCACCTCGTCACCAAGTGGAAGACCGCCGGCGACAGCCTGCTGGCCGCGCTGCGGCTGGCACGGCGGGATTCGCGCCGGATCCTGATCATCGGGGCGGGCAGCGTGGCGCGCTCGCTGCGCGAGGCCTATGCGGCGGGCTTCCCCGGGGCCCGCTTCACCGTCTGGAACCGCAGCCGCGCCGCGGCCGAGCGGCTGGTAGCCGACTGGCCCGGCACCGAGGTGGCCGATGATCTGGAAAGGGCGGTGCGCGCCGCCGACATCGTGACCGCCGCGACGATGACGAAATCCCCCCTGATCCGGGGCGAGTGGCTGCGCCCCGGCCAGCACGTGGACCTGATCGGGGCCTACCGCCCCGACATGCGCGAGGCCGATGATACGGCGATCTCCCGTGCTCTCGTGTTCGTGGACAGCCGCGAGACCACCCTCGACCATATCGGAGAGCTCAAGACGCCGCTGGAGGCCGGCACCATCACCCGCGATGCGATCATCGCCGATTTCTACGATATCCCGAAGGGGTTGTTCATCCGCACCTCCGACGACGAGATCACCCTGTTCAAGAACGGCGGCGGCGCGCATCTGGACCTGATGACAAGCCGTTACATCCTGGAAAGATGGCAGGCTCGCTGAAGCCCGGTCCCCTGCCCGGACGTCAAGAGACTTGATCGAAACGCGATTTTCTCCCTAGGCTGAACCTGCGAACAGGATCCAGGGAGGAAACGCATTGCTTTTGGAAACGCCGTTATGGCGGCAGACGCCGCCTGCCATATTCCCGGTCAGTCTCGGTTTCATGACCCTGGCGCTGGGCTGGAGGAATGCCGCCGATCATCTGCCCCCCATTCCGCGCGACATCGGAGACCTGATGCTGGGCGTGTCGACCGCCTATTTCATCTGGTTCTTGATGTTCTATGCCGTCAAGGTGCTGGCCCGGCCACGGGTGCTGATGGAAGACATGCGCACCCCCCCGGCCCGGGCCGGGATCGCCGCCATGGCGATGTCGATGATGGTCCTGGCCGCGGCCTTGCTGCCACTGGATGTCTCGGTGCCGCCGGTGTGGTGGACAGGCGTGATCTTGCAGATCGCCGCCAGCGCCGTGGTGCTGGTCGCCATCTGGAAGGATCCGCCCGAGAAGCGCCATTTTTCCCCCTTCCAGTATTTCACCTTCGTCGGCCCGGTGGTGGGCCCGCTTGCCGGTATCCCGCTGGGTTACGTGCGCGAGAGCCTCTGGCTGATCACGGCGGCCCTGATCGCCTGGGTCATCATCACCGTCGGCATATTCGCCACCATCAGACGCGACCCGATCCCCGAACGTCTGCGTCCGTCGGTGATGCTCTTTCTCGCCCCGATCTGCCTGTTTGCGCTGGGCTACGGCAGCCTGGGATACCTGAACGCCTTTGCCTTCTTCTACTGGCTGGGCAACGGGGTAATGGTCGTCCTGCTGTTCATGGTGCCCTGGATGATCAGGGGCGGCTACTCACCGGCCTGGGCCGCCTTCGCCTTTCCGGTTGGCGCCTTTCTGAACGTGCAGGTGCTGGCCCATCTGCTCGGCTACAAGCTCTGGCCGGTGATCGGCATCTACGCCACCATGGCGCTGGGCACGCCGCTGGTTCTGTGGCTCGCCTACCGTTTCATGATGTGCTGGGTGACCGGCGAACTGGCGCGCGAATCCCACGCCGCCATCGCCTGATGGCGAAAAGGGCAAGAGACGGGACGATCGGCGCTTTTCTTGCCGGGCCGGTGCGATTAACTGGTGGCGATGGCAGGACGCATGCAGGAAGCCTACGACGCCGCCGTGGGGGCGGGCGAGATTGCGCCGGATCCGGCGCAGATCGCGGCCTTGCCTGCATTCGACCGCCTGCTTGAACATCTCGACAGGCCGCGCCCGCGCGGCCTGCGGGGGCTGTTCGCCAGATCCGAACGCGCGCCCGGCGGGCTTTACCTCTGGGGCGGGGTGGGGCGCGGCAAGTCGATGCTGATGGAGATGTTTCTGCGCCTGGTGGAGGCCCCTGCCCGGCGGGTGCATTTCCATGTCTTCATGCAGGAAATCCATGCCGGCATGAAAGAGGCGCGCCAGAGAGGCGAGGACGATGCGCTGCGTCCGGTGGCCGGGGCCATCGCCGCGCGGCTGCGCCTGCTGGCCCTGGACGAGATGGAAATCACCGATATCGCCGATGCGATGATCGTCGGGCGCCTGTTCGAGGCGCTGCTGGGCGCGGGGGTGGTGATCGTCACCACCTCGAACCGCCCTCCGGACGATCTTTACAAGGACGGGCTCAACCGGCAGCTTTTCCTGCCCTTCATCGCATTGCTGAAGGAACGCATGGAGGTCCACCACCTGGCCTCGGAAACCGACCACCGGCAGGAAAGGTTGGCAGGGGAGCAGGTCTACTTCACCCCCAATGATGCCAGGGCACGTGCCCGGATCGAAGCCCTCTGGCAGGACCTTGGCGGCGGGGAATGCGCGCCGCTGGTGCTGAAGGTGCACGGGCGGGATGTGGAACTTCCCCGCTATTGCGACGGGGTGGCGCGCGCAGCCTTCTGGGAGCTGTGCGCCCGCCCCCTCGGGGCCGCCGACTACCTTGCCATCGCCAATGCGGTGCGGGTGCTGATCCTGGAGGACGTGCCGCGGCTGTCGCGCTCCAACTTCAACGAGGCGCGGCGCTTCGTGGTGCTGATCGATGCGCTTTATGAAGCGAAGGTTCGGCTGATCATGAGCGCGGCGGACGTGCCGGAAAACCTTTACGTTGAAGGCGAAGGAGCATTCGAATTCGAGCGCACCGCCAGCCGCCTGCGCGAGATGCAAAGTGCCGGCTGGGCGGAGAACTGAGGCGTCGCAGGGGGCTGCCCGCCCCCTCTGCGCGCCAGCGCGCATTCACCCCCGGGAAGTATTTTCCGGACAGAAGAAGCAGGCAAAGGGCTGTCTCAGCCGTTTTCCCGCAGCACATGGCCGGCAAGATACAGCGAGCCGCAGATCAGGATGCGAGCCTCGGGGTGAGATGTGGCGATGGCGGTGACGGCATCGGCCACGGTCTCGGCCGTTTCGGCCCTCAGGCCCACGCGGAGGGCGGCGGCGCGGGTTTCTGCGGCCGGCAGGGTGGCTTGCGCCTCGGGGATGGAAACCGCGTGCAGCGATTGCGCAATTGCCGCCAGCGGGCGCAGGTAGCCGGTGACATCCTTGGTGTTCAGCATGCCGCAGACCATGTGCAAGGGCCGCCGCGGCAGGCGCGACAGCGCCTCGGCCAGTGCTGCCCCGGCAGCCGGGTTGTGCCCGCCGTCGAGCCACAGCTCGGCCCGCGCGGCAGCCCTCACCAGCGGGCCGGTGCGCAGCCGTTGCAGGCGGGCGGGCCAGGCGGCGCGGGTGAGCGCGGCCTCGCAGGCGGTTTCGTCAAGTCCCAGCTGGCGCAGGGCGGCAATGGCGATGCCGGCATTGTGCACCTGATGCGCCCCGATCAGCCGGGGCATGGGCAGATCCAGCAGGCCGGTTTCGTCCTGATAGACGAGGCGGCCGTGTTCTTCGGCGACATGCCAGTGCTGGCCATGGGCCAGCAGCGGCACGCCGAGGCGTGCGGCGTGCGCCTCGATCACCTCGAGCGCCTCTCGCGGCTGGGGGCCGACGATACAGGGCACGCCGCGCTTCATGATCCCGGCCTTTTCCCCGGCGATCTCGGGCAGGGTCTCGCCCAGGTATTGCTGATGGTCGATGGAAATGGGGGTGATGATCGTCAGTTCCGGGCGTTCGATCACGTTGGTGGCGTCGAGCCGCCCGCCCAACCCCACTTCGAGCAGCAGGAAATCGGCGGGGGTGCGCGAAAAGGCCAGCAGGGCGGCGGCGGTGGTGATCTCGAAATAGGTGATGTCGGCGCCACCGTTGGCCGCCTCGCATTCGTCGAGGATGGCGGTCAGGGCGTGCTCGGAGATCAGTTCTCCGGCCAGGCGGATGCGTTCGTGAAAGCGGGCGAGATGCGGCGAGGTATAGGCGTGCACGCGCCGGCCGGCGGCCTCCAGCCCGGCGCGCAGCATCGCCTGGGTGGAGCCCTTGCCGTTGGTGCCCGCGATATGGATCACCGGCGGCAGGGCGCACTCGGGGTGGTCCAGGGCGGCCAGCAGCCGCCACATGCGATCGAGCGTGAGGTCGATGATCCTGGGATGCAGTGACATCATCCGTTCGAGGATGACGTCCGAGCCGGCGGCCCTCACTTCCCGGTTTCCGCCTGCGCCTGTTCCTGCACGCCCTCTTGCGGAGAGGGCAGATCTCCCTTGATGGCGGGCGGGAGGGCCAGCAGCATCCGGGTGATGTTGATCAGCTCGTCGCGCAGGTTCTTGCGGTGGGTCACCCGATCCAGCATGCCGTGGTCGAGCAGGTACTCGGCCCGCTGGAAGCCCTCGGGCAGTTTCTCGCGGATGGTCTGCTCGATCACCCGCGGTCCGGCGAAACAGATCAGCGCGTTGGGTTCGGCGATGTGGACATCTCCCAGCATGGCGTAAGAGGCCGTCACGCCCCCCGTGGTGGGGTGGGTGAGCACGACGATATAGGGCAGGCCCGCCTCCTTGAGCATCCGCACCGCCACGGTGGTGCGCGGCATCTGCATCAGGCTGAGGATACCTTCCTGCATCCGCGCCCCCCCGGCTGCGGAAAACAGGATCAGAGGGCGTTTCATTTCCACCGCCCGCTCTGCGGCGGCGATGATGGCGTTGCCCACATACATGCCCATCGAGCCGCCCATGAAGGAGAAATCCTGCGCTGCGGCCACGATCGGGGTGCGCCCGATCTCGCCCTCGGCCACCAGCATCGCTTCCTTCTCGCCGGTGGTTTTCTGGGCGGCCTTCAGCCGGTCGGGGTATTTCTTCTGGTCGCGGAACTGCAGCGGATCGGCGATCGGCTGGGGAACGTCGATTTCCGTGAAGATCCCGCCGTCGAACAGGGCCTTGAAGCGCTCACGCGGCCTGAAGGCCATGTGATGATCGCAGTTGGTGCAGACGTTGAGATTTTCCGCCAGCTCGCGGTGAAACAGCATGGTGCCGCACTCAGGACACTTGGTCCACAGGTTCTCGGGCACTTCCCGGCGCGAGAACAGCGAGTTGATCTTGGGGCGGACGTAGTTGGAAATCCAGTTCATGCGGGCGCCAGTCTGTCTGCGTTCTGCCCCCGAGATAAGAGCATGGAAGCGGAAATGCAATCAGCGTTGCAGCACCCGGCGCAGGATGGCCCAGGCAAGAAGCATGATCGCGGTATCCATTGCCAGCAGTCCCGGCAGGAGGGTGCCGTCGCCCGCGCCATAGGGGGTGCGCCACAACGACAGGCCGGTGATCGTGCCGTCCAGGGACAGGACGAGAATCGCCATCACGTTGTTGGCGAAGTGAAAGCCCCAGGCCGCTCCGATGCTGCCGGTGATGCGGGTCAGGTCGGCGACGAGCAGGGCGAACAGGAAGGTCGCGCCCACCACAAGCCAGGTATTGGGGCCGTTGGTGGCCGGATCGTAATGGGCCAGCCCGAAGACGAGGCCGGGCAGCCCCATCCACACCAGCGGAGAGCGAAAGCGGGCCGCCAGCTGCTGAAGCAGGTAGCCGCGGAACACCAGCTCTTCCGCCCCGGTCTGCAGCGCCAGCCCGGCAAGGCCCGGAATCAGCAGCACAAGCCAGGTGCCGAATTGCAGGTTCGGCACCACGTCGAAGATCAGCGTCCAGATCGAAAGCGCTACGGCGTTGATGGCCGCCACCACCGCAGCCGCGACAAGGAAATCGCGGTGCACCTGTGCCGGCGGGCCGAACAGGGTGATGGCGCGGCGCCGGTGTACCAGCCGCACCGCGGCCACCGGCCCCAGGGCCATGCCGGCAAAGCCGCTCAGCAGCAGGAACACCCCGCGGGGCGTGTCGGCCCGGCTCATCTCGATGGCGATGTGGCTGGCCCGCTCGGCCCCGAGCAGCAGCCACAGCAGGCCGAAGATGGCAGCAAAGCCGGTCACCGAAAGCGCCGCCACAATCGCCCCCCCGAGGATCAGGCGCCAGATCTGCGCCCTGAGCCGGGCCGGGGCCAGGTAGCGTTCGAGGCGCGGGGTCATCATGGCGGCTCTCCGGTGTTGCTTCCGGTGCATCCTAAAGGCCTGTCCGGCCCTTGTGAATCGCTCATCCCCACACTATTCCGGGGGCCAGGCCAGACGAGGGAGGGAGAGCCATGCGCAACACCAGATATGACAAGAGCAAGCTGCCGAGCCGCCACGTGACGGAAGGGCCCGAGCGCGCACCGCATCGCTCCTACCTCTATGCGATGGGGCTGGCCGAGGAAGAGATCGCCCAGCCCTTCGTCGGCGTTGCCACCTGCTG